>OIEE01000016.1_pt1 | contig 112434 bp, 91 predicted proteins | sample 1581701 | NCBI WGS metagenome assembly OIEE01 (sample SAMN01760976, study PRJEB22395) | human gut metagenome | reverse complement strand
ACGACGATGATGACAGCTGCAGCAGTGATTCCGGCAGTAGTGATTCCGGCAGCAACGATAGCGGAAGCAGTGACAGCGGCAGTTCCGGTGGAGACAGCGGCGGAAGTGATGTAGATATGGACTGGACACCGGATCTATTGTAAGAAAGGATATTTTATACCAATGAAACTGACAGAACGAAAGAAAATGATATTGATCCACATCGCGTGGATCCTGGCACTGGCGGTGATCCTGTGGCCGCTGTTTACGATCGCAAAATACGATTATCCCTCTGCGGATGACTGGTCTTTCGGAAAATATATGTACCGGGCAATGCAGGCCGGAGAAGGAATCGCCGGTGTATTTCATGCGATATACCAGACATTGGCACAAAATGTGTGGGAAGCCAGATTTTCCATACTGATTCTGTCAGCTTTGCAGCCTGCGGCATTTGGAGAACATTTTTACCGGATCACCCCCTATCTGATGATCGGTTCCGTGATCCTGTCCCAGTTCCTGCTGCTCAGAGAATGCATTGCGGGCCAGGCAAAGGAGAACCGCTGGCTGATCCTGCCCATCGGTATTCCCATGGCAATTCTCCAGGTGCTCTACTGCCCCTATCCGGAGGAAAGCTTTTATTGGTATAACGGTTCGGTGAATTACACTTTTGTGTATAGCTTGTCACTGGTCCTGCTGACACTGTATCTGGAAATTGCGCTTCGCGAGACCGGCAAGGCAAAGCGGGTCGTGCTTACCGTGCTGGCCTGCCTGCTGGCGATTCTGGTGGGTGGCAACAATTTTTCCACCAGCGTATCCACCATGTGCCTGTTGATCTGTCTGCAGATCTTATTCCTGATCTGCCGTAAAGATGCTTTTCGCCGGACCTGGATCGTGACTCTGTTAGAGACACTCAGCGTATTGATGTGTGTGACTTCTCCGCTGACAGCCACCAGACTCAACGGCAATTTTGGCGGCAGCACAGCCAATTCCCCGTTGATGGCCATCTGGCTGTCCCTGGAGAGAACTTTTCTGAATATTATCAGCTGGACGAATCTGAAGGTCCTGCTGCTACTGGTTCTGCTGATCCCTTTCTTCTGGAAAGCGGTCAGAAAAATGAACTATGAGTTTCGCTTCCCCGGCCTGTTTACTGCGCTGACCTTCGGAGTATACGCCTCCCAGGCTACTGCAACGATCTATGTGGACGGCACCATGGGCGGCGGCAGGCAGGGAGCTATCCTGTGGTATTTCTATGTGCTGTGGATGGTGGCCAATGTACTGTACTGGTGTGGCTGGATCGCAAAGCGGGTTCTGAAAGCGGAAAAGAGCGAAAAGGCAGACCTGTTGGCACAGAAATACCTCCTGCGTTATTTTGCAGTGACGGGGGCACTTCTGGCAGCAGTCGTTCTTTTCGGCAATGTCCAGAGCACCACCAGTTACCGTGCCTACCGCATGTGGAGAAACGGCTGGGCACAGGCCTACGGCGCCGGCTGGGAAGAGCGGATCGCGGTGCTGAAGGATGATTCCGTGAAAAATCCGGTATTCCGACCGCTGAATTATGTGGAACTGCTCATGTATACCGATCTGCAGCCCGAGAATGGCTATGTGTGGGTAAATATGGCCTGCGCGGAGTATTATGGGAAGGAATCTGTGACGGTGGTAGCCGGGATGGCGGGAGAATAATTACAGGATATTATGGAAAGCTGCTTCGCTTCCAGACAACGGGTGAATAATTATCTGATCTGGGCAATCAGAATGGTCAACCATCCTGTGAGCACGATTGCAAAGACGCTTCTTGAAGATGAGGGCCTTCGAAATATTGTGGAGGAGAAGAGTAAAAACACGCAGGACTTTTATACGTGTTTTTTCTCCGGGGTGCGAAAAAATAAGGAAACAGGAGACAACCTTGGGGAAGAAATGCTTGCGGTATGCCTGCATGTTCTTGTGAAATTGCCGGAAGAAGAGGGAAAATTTTGCGTAATTACAGATGATAAAGGCGCCGCAGGTAAAATAGATGCCGCTTTCAGACGGGTGAACCGGAGATAGCGGGAAAAACGCGTTATTCTGTGCAGCACCCCTAAACTGGTACAGGCATTATACAATGAAGGGATCGCGGCAGAAGCAGAGGAATTACTGCCAATATTGCATGTCGGCAACAATGGAATCATCAAAATCCTTGGAGCTGAAATCTACGATATAGACAATCGGGAGATTACATTGGACTGTGCAGAGGCGGCCCGGAAAATAGTGGAGAAGAAGATACATATTGCGTTGTAGGGAAGGCATCGGTGGAATATCGGTGCCTTTCAGATTTGGAAATACTTTAATGAAAATGAGAATTTATGGACCGATAAAGAAAAGCTTGTACTTATACCGCAAATTGTTTAAAATATAGAAGAGTATGCAATGACAGCAAAGAAAATGAGGATAGCAAAATGGACTTTACAATAAAGGGCAAGACGTTTCATATATGGTCATGGAAGAGGATAGTATATACCCTCTGCTTTTTCCTGTTCTGCCTGATCGATCAGCGAACCAAGACCGGTTCCGGCAGAGAGGGCTATATTGAGACTTTCCGCAATATGACCGGCAGCATTATGGCAGTGATACTGCTGTCCCATTGCAAATGGGGAGAGATCAGGGCACATAAGCTTCCTTATCTGCTCTGGACGATTCTGGGTGGAGCTGTGGGGATTGCCTATGTAGTGGGAGTAACTTCGTTTGATCCTTTTGTGAACGGTCGAGTGTCGGCAGCGCTGGCAGTGTTCCTGACCGGTTATGCCCTGATCCATACGGTGATCCGTGTGGCCGTTGAGAAAAAATATCCTGTCCTTGAGAAGAAATTTCTGGCAGTGTGGGGAGTGATGATGTTTCTGATGATCTTCTCCAGAAGCGATTACATCTGGCCGCTCTGCTATCTGGTGATGTTCGGCTGTTTCTATCTGACAGATTATACCGCCGAGGAAAGAGAAGATCTGTTTCAGGGATGCCTGAACGGTATCATACTGGGATTTTTCGTGTTTCAGGGATTCTGTTGTGTGTTCCGGCCTTATGACAGCGTAAGATATCAGGGAATGTATAACAACCCGAACCTGAATGCCCTGTTTTACCTGGAAGTACTGGCAGCAGTCTTTGCCAAAATCCTGTATGTGACGAAAAACCGGTGCAGCAAATGGATCTGCCTGTACTACTGGCTGGGGGCCGGTGTGGTGTTAACGTTCGAACTGCTGACCATAGGGCGCACCGGATGGGTGGTGGCGGTTCTGATGATCTGTGGCTTCCTGTGGATGATCTGTAAACTGAAAAGTTATAAAAAATGGTTCAAGAATCTGATGGCACTGTCATTGTGCGTGATTTTGACATTCCCCATCTGCTTCAGCGCTACCAGATATCTGCCGCCGGTGTTCCATCATCCGGTATGGTTCTGGGGAGAGTGGAGCGAGGGAAAGGTTCATTCCTGGGATCCCTGGAACTCGGAAAAATTCGTAGATATCGATGAATATCTGGATGCCGCTCTGGGCAGAATTTTCGAAACTTTTGAGAATGCATTGGAGCATTCTCCGTTTGCCATGAAGGCAGAAGCTGCAGAAGCACAGACCGAGATTCCGGCGAACAAGATTCCGGTATTGCGGTCGGATCAGGATACGGATACTCTGTTGGTGCGAAGCACCATTTACAAATATTATATCAGCCAGTTGAATCTGACGGGACATCCCTATTCCGAACAGGGATTCCAATTGCACGAGCACTACTGGGTGGGACATGCACACAACATTTTCCTGCAATACGGTACGGACTTCGGCGTTCCGATGATGATCGTATTTGCAGTTCTGGCGCTGTGGTCTCTGATAAGGCTGGGCAAGACCTACGCGGAAAAGAAAGATCCTGCGGCAGCAGCGGCACAGTTATTCGTGCTGATTCCGGTGGCATTCGGCCTGCTGGAGTATTCCTGGGGAGTATCCAGTCTGACGATCACCCTGTTGTTCATCGCTTGGAGAAAGGCAATCTGTGATGGAGAATAAATACAATTCAAAAGTTCCTCTGCAAAGGATCATTGCATTGGTGATCATGGATATTATGTCCATATTGCTGGTATCCTTTGCAGCATTGTATATCCGGTATGATTTTTCTTTTCAGGATATTGATCCTCTATTTTTTAAACATTGTGAAAACCTCCTGATCCCGAATATTATAGGAACTCTGATATTTTTCGTAATATGGAAACTGTACCGCAGCGTATGGCGTTATGCCAGTGCCAATGAACTGGTCAATATCGTGGGGGCAACTGCCTGCGCGTCACTGGCGCAGTTCGTCTATTGCAAATTTACAGACAACCGGATGCCCAGAAGCTATTCAGTATTGTACTTTTTCCTGCTGACACTGGCCATCTGCTGTATCCGTTTCGGCTATCGTATCTTACGTCTGATCAATAACAAACGTATGAATCTATTGGGCAAGGAACATTGTGTCAATGTCATGATCATCGGCGCAGGAGCCGGTGGTGACATGATCCTCAAGGAGATCGAGAACAGCCGTTACTTAAGCATGCGGGCCAAGTGCATTATCGATGACCAGCCCGGATGCCACGGTAAACTTATGCGTGGCGTGCCTATCGTTGGCGGCAGAGAGAGTATTCTGGATGCTGTGGGACGATATAGTATTGATGAGATCATCTTCGCAATTCCTTCTGCCAGTGTGCAGACGAGAAAAGAAATTCTGGATATCTGCAAGGAGTCCGGCTGTAAACTGCGGACCATTCCCGGAACTTATCAGTTGATCAATGGGGATGTCTCCGTATCCAGTCTGAAAGAAGTGGAGATCGAGGATCTGCTGGGCAGAGAGCCGATTCGTATCAATACGGAGGAAGTGCTGGGACATGTCGGCGGTAAGGTCGTACTGGTGACCGGAGGCGGCGGTTCTATCGGAAGCGAGCTATGCAGACAGCTGGCAGCCCATCATCCGAAGCAACTGATCATTCTGGATATTTATGAAAATAATGCCTACGACATTCAGCAGGAACTGATCCGCAAGTATCCGGATCTGGATCTGGTGGTACTGATCGCATCCGTGCGTAACAAAGAGCGTATCGACAGCATTTTCGAGACATATCGACCGAATATCGTGTATCATGCAGCTGCACATAAACATGTGCCGCTCATGGAGGACAGCCCACACGAGGCTATTAAAAATAATGTATTCGGTACCTATAAGGTAGCACAGGCAGCAGACCGGTACGGAGTGGATAAATTCGTACTTATCTCCACGGATAAGGCGGTAAACCCCACGAATATCATGGGTGCTTCCAAACGGCTCTGTGAGATGCTGATCCAGTCCATGAACCGCAACTCCCGGACCAATTATGTGGCGGTCCGGTTCGGTAATGTACTGGGGAGCAACGGCAGCGTGATCCCGCTGTTCAAGAAACAGATCGCCGAGGGTGGTCCCGTGACTGTGACCCACCCGGATATTATTCGGTATTTTATGACGATTCCGGAAGCAGTATCTCTGGTACTTCAGGCGGGAGCCTATGCGAGGGGCGGAGAGATCTTCGTGTTGGATATGGGAGAACCGGTGAAAATTCTGGATCTGGCCACGAATCTGATCAAACTGTCCGGCTATCGTGTCGGAGAGGATATTCAGATTGTATTTACGGGCTTACGTCCCGGGGAAAAAATGTACGAAGAACTGCTGATGAACGAAGAAGGGCTGAAGGAAACGGCCAATAAGATGATCTTCATCGGCAGGCCCATTGAATTCGATGAGAAAGTGTTCCGCAGTCAGCTGGTGGAACTGGGACGGGAGGCTATGGATGAGACCAGTGACATCCGGGCAGCGGTGGAAAAAATTGTAACCACCTATCATCCGGCAGAAGAGTAGCCGATGGCCCCATCCTGATAAGAGTAGTACGAATGGTTTCCGGGCAGGGAAACAGGGCAAGAGCAACACGAAGGGAGAAGATACATGACGACAGCAACGCAGAAGCGGATCCGTACTTATACACCGATAAAGAGAACCATTGACGTCCTGTTAAGCGGCATTGGTATTCTTGTATTGTCACCAATCCTTCTGATCCTGTGCATTGCCATTAAACTGGATTCTCCCGGACCAATCCTGTTTACCCAGAAACGGGTAGGCATCCATAAGAGTCATTTCCAGATCTATAAGTTCCGGACTATGCGGACGGACACGCCGAAGGATATGCCGACCCATATGCTGAGCAACCCGGAGCAGTATATTACCAGAACCGGAAAATTTCTGCGTCGCACCAGTCTGGATGAGCTCCCGCAGATCTTCAATATTTTCAAGGGAGATATGAGCATCGTGGGGCCGCGGCCGGCTCTCTGGAATCAGTATGATCTGATCGCAGAGCGGGATAAATACGGAGCCAATGATGTGCTTCCCGGGCTCACCGGTTGGGCACAGATCAACGGCAGAGATGAACTGGAGATTCCCGTCAAGGCAAAGCTGGACGGTGAGTATGTGAAAAAATATGGTCTGGGTATGGACCTTCGCTGCTTTTTCGGTACCTTTGTAAGCGTACTCAGGCAGGATGGTGTCGTGGAAGGCGGCACCGGGAGCATGAAAATGCATAAGGAGAATTCCGATAAAAAATGAAAAAAATACTGATTCTGGGTGCCAATAGCTATATTGGCACTTCTTTTCATAATTACCTTACAACAAAATATCCCGGACAATATCAGACAGATATTGTCAGTCTGAGGGGAATCGACTGGAAAAACAGGGACTGGTCCGGATATGACAGCGTAATGAATGTCGCCGGCAAAGCCCATGCGGATATCAGCAGTCTCACAGAAGAGCAGAAGCAGGAGTACTATGCCATCAACTGTGACCTGGCCGTAGAGGTGGCAAAAAAGGTCATTGCAGACGGTGCCGCACAGTATGTCTACTTCAGCAGCATCATTGTCTACGGAGACAGCAGTAACAGTCGGAAACCGGTCCGGATCACGGCGGATACGAAGCCGGCTCCTTCCAATTTTTATGGAGACAGCAAATGGCAGGCGGAACAGAAGCTGCAGGAATTGTTCGCAGCGGAAGCGTCCACAGGGACAAGGCTGGCAATCTTACGCCTCCCCATGATCTACGGCCCCGGCTGCAAGGGGAATTACAAGACGTTGGTCAAAATGGCACAGAAACTGCCCCTGTTCCCGACTTACCATAATGAGCGCAGTGTGCTTCAGATCGACCATTTGTGTGAGTATCTGCGGACACTGGCGGAGTCCGGAGAGGGCGGACTCTTCTGGCCCCAGGAGGATGCTTACCGCAGTACCCCGGATATGGTCTTCGAGCTGGCACAGGCCTCCGGACGACACATACTTCATGCCGGATGGCTGAATCCTTTCGTTAAAATGGCGTTTTATCTTCCGGGAAAGCCGGGGAAGCTGGCCAGGAAGGCTTTCGGCACCCTGACCATTGCCCGCAATGCCGGCAGGAAAGAGAAAAAAAAACCCCTGGTCAGTATCATCACGGTGTCCTATAACAGTGAGCAGACACTGGCTCATACCATAGAATCCGTACTGGCACAGACCTATACGAACATCGAATATTGGATCATAGACGGAGCAAGTAAGGATCGCACGGTGGAAATCGCTGAATCCTACCGTTCCCGGCTAGAGGCGAAGGGTATCCGCTATCACGTTCTCAGTGAACCGGACGGCGGCATCTATGATGCCATGAACAAAGGTATCCGCAATGCCACTGGTGACATCATCGGTATCATCAACAGCGATGACTGGTATGAACCGGAGGCAGTGCAGACAGCAGTAGAGGCGTTCCGGAAGACAGGTTGTGATCTCATGTATGCCAATATACGAATGCATAAGGCAGACGGCAGTACCTTTGTCAAGAGAGCAAGGATCAGAAAGTTCCAGACCTCCAGAGACTGGAATCATCCTACGACTTTTGTACGGGCAGAATGTTACAAAAGATATCCCTTCCGCCAGATGGGCATTCATGATGACTACGGATTCTTCCTCCAGATGCGGAAGCTGGGAAAACAGATCGTCACTGTGGATAAGGTATTGGCGAATTTCCATATGGGTGGAGCCAGTAATCATAAGGATCTGAAAGCGGCGAAGAAGCGGATCCGGGACAGATACCTGTACTGTTATCGTATTAATGGGTATAGCAGGTGGTATCTGATTGAATGCGTAGCTATTGAAGCGGCAAAAATGATTCTGGGGTAATGAATCCGCAAATCGAATTGTCAGAAATCAGAGAAATGAGGTTTACTATGAAAATATTGCAGGTCAACTCTGTCTGCGGTGTGACTGGAACCGGACGTATTGTTACAGATCTGTACGATGCTGCGGTAAATAATGGACATGATTGCATTATTGCATACGGAGAACATAAATTTCATAATGATCCGGGGAATCGGAAAACAATAGAAATCGGTACGATGTGGGATTGCAAAATGCATGCGGTGGCAACAAGACTTTGGGATGCTCAGGGATTTTCTTCCCGTCGTGCAACGATAGAATTCCTGAAAAAGGTGGAGGAGTATCATCCGGATGTTGTCCATTTACACAATCTGCATGGATATTATATTAACATAGAGTTACTGTTTAGCTATTTGAAACGGAAAAAGATAAAGGTGGTATGGACCTTGCATGACTGCTGGCCTTTTACGGGGCACTGCGTATACTTTCAACAGGTGGGATGCGATAAATGGAAAGAAGAATGCCACCATTGTCCATTGACCCGCCAATATCCGGCCAGTATGGGAATAGATCGTTCCAGACAGAATTATCTCAGAAAGAAGGAGATATTTACCGGAATAAAAGATATGACATTGCTGGTTCCCTCTTATTGGCTGGCAGACAGGGTGAGGGAGAGCTTCCTGAAAGATTATCCCGTTCGGGTGGTTTATAATGGAATTGATCTCGGTATATATCGGCCGACACCAAGTGATTTCCGGAAAAAGTATCATCTGGAGAATAAATTTGTTGTTTTGGGAGTTGCCAATGTGTGGGTGGAGAGAAAAGGTCTTTCTACGTTTTTGAGATTAGCGGACAGACTGGGGGAGGAATATAAGATTGTATTGGTCGGACTCAGCGAAGGGCAGATTGCTTCTTTGCCGGAAAATGTTTTAGGTCTGCCGAGGACGGATACCCCCAGTAAACTGGCACAGATTTATACGGAAGCGGATGTGTTTGTAAATCCAAGCAGAGAGGAAACGTTTGGCCTGACAGTGGCAGAAGCCATGGCATGTGGCACATGGCCGATCGTATATGCTGATACAGCATGTGCAGAGGTCGTGGAAAAAGGAACCGGAACCATAGTAATGGGTGACTTGGCGGAAGTTGAAAAAGCGATTCGTGAATGCAGAAAAAAAGGTATTTGTGGGGAAATGGAAGAAGCAGCAACATTTTTTTCGAAGCAAAGATTTGGACAGGAAGTCCTGACTGTCTATGGGGAAAAAAGATGAAGGTATTATATATAACCAATATCCCGTCTCCGTATAAAGTAGACTTCTATAACGAACTGGGAAAATATTGTGAACTGACAGCACTGTTTGAAACGGATGCTTCAACAGAACGAAGTGAAGAATGGAAAAAATATTGTTTTGATACCTTTGAGGGAATCATATTAAAAGGCCGGCGAATGAGTGCAGATACTGCGTTTTGCCCGGAGATCGTAAAACATTTACAGAAGGGGTTGTATGATATTGTGGTATTGACAGTATTGGCATCTCCTACGGCACTATTGGCGGCATATACTTTGCAACATAGGAAGATTCCGTACTATTATGAAGGAGACGGGGGATTTGCCGGGCAGGCTTCCGGTGTGAAAGCAACATTAAAACGTTATATTATCAGAGCGGCAGAAAAATGCCTCAGCAGCTCAAAGGAATTTGACAGGTATTGCATCACCTACGGTGCAAAGCCGGAGAACATTATCCGCTATCCCTTTACTTCCGTGAAAAAGGCCGACTGCCTGACAGAGAAACTGACCGCGGAAGAGAAAAAGCAGTGGAAAGAGGAATTCGGAGTTGCGGAGGAATGTGCCGTTATATCCGTGGGACAGTTCATCCCCCGGAAAGGCATGGATCTGTTGTTACATTGCTGTAAGGACCTGCCGGAAAATACAGGAGTCTATATCGTCGGGGGAACCCCTCCGCAGGAATACCTGGCGATCTGTGAGGAAAATCATCTGCAGAATGTTCATTTCCTGGATTTTATGCCAAAAGACCGGCTGATGAAATTCTTCCGGGCCATGGATATTTTTGCACTCTTCACCAGGGAGGATATCTGGGGACTGGTGATCAATGAAGCCATGGCAGCAGGACTCCCTGTGATCAGCACAGACCGCTGCATAGCCGCACTGGAACTGATCCGAAACGGAGAGGAAGGCTACATTGTGGTCAACGAGGATCTGGAACAGATGAAAAAGGCACTCCTTGCGCTGACAGAGTCTTCGGAACGCAGAGAAGAAATGTCTGCCCGTGCCATCGACAGGATCCAGAGCTACACCATAGAAAATATGGCGGCAGAACATAACAGGATACTTACGCAAAAAGGAAATCGTTCATGAAGAGAACCCAGAAATCAATCATCAATGTCATAGCATCCGTAGGCACCAACGCCATCATCTTGATCACGGCTTTTATCGTGCAGAAAGCGCTGGTCTCTACCATGGGCGGGGATTATAACGGCATCAACGGATTATTCAGCAGCATTATCTCCATGATGTCACTGGCGGATCTGGGCATCGGAACTGCCATCATCTATCATATGTATCAGCCTGTGGCAGAAAGAGATACTGCGAAGATCAATACTTTACTGCATTTTTATAAAAAATGCTACATTGTGATCTCTGGGGTGGTGCTTGCTATCGGCGTGGTCGTCGGATTGTTTCTGCCGATATTGGTGGGGGATGTGGAGATTCCTGACAGCATTTACCTGATTTATGTCCTGTTTCTGGCGGATTGCCTGTGCTCTTACTTCCTGGCATATAAGAAATCGTTGCTCTACGCGGACATGATGAATTATATCCCGGATACCATCTATTTTGTTACGTATCTGGTACAGAATGCTCTGCAGGTCTATGTGCTGGTGGCATTCCACAATTTTATCCTGTTTCTCATTGTGAAGACTATGGGGAAGGTGGTATCCAACCTGCTGATCTCCCTGTATATCAGCAAAAAATATCCCTTTACCCGGGAAAAAGAGGTGGCACCGGTCCCGGAAGAGGTCAAGACGGATATCGTGACCAAGGTAAAAGGTCTGCTGTGCCATAAACTGGGAAAAATGCTGGTCACCGGAAGCGACAGTATCGTGATTACCGGCGTTCTGGGACTGGGAGTTATGAACCTCTATACAAACTATCATCTGATCATCGGCGGTATCACAGCCCTGTTGAATCGGATCTTCGAGACCCTGACCAACAGTGTGGGCAACTTCCTGTTAGACAGCAACCGGGAGGGAAACCTGGAGGTATACCGGAAGATCGACTTTATCAATTTCTGGTGCTTCGGCTGCGTGGCAGTGGGAATGTACGCCGTGCTGCAGCCGATGGTAACACTGTGGCTGGGAGAGGACTTCCTGTTTGATAAGACCGTGCTGTTTGTACTGGTGGTGAATTTCTATATGGAGGGAATGCGGGCCTCGGTGAATACTTTTAAGGAGGCAGCAGGCATCTTCCATGAAGACCGCAGGATCCCTCTGGTGGAAGCTGTTGTGAACCTGACGGTATCCATTGTGCTCGCCAAGCTGATGGGGGCAGCAGGAGTATTCCTCGGCACGATCCTGAGCAGCCTGGTAGTCTACCTCTACAGTTACCCGAAATATGTGTGCAAACCACTCTTCGGTATGGGCTATGGCCAATATGTGGGACAGACACTGCGACATCTGCTGGTACTATTGGGAATCCTCGGAATGACGGAACTGTGCATCCGCCCGATGGCCGGATGGAGCCCGGTTCCGAACCTGCTAGCTTCGGGAACCGTGGCCGTGATCCTGTTCCACGCGGTATTTTTCCTGCTGTATGGCAGAAGTGAGGAAATGAAATATTACTGGATGCTGGTGAAAAATAAAGTGAGAAAATAATGAGACAAGGAGGTGCATGAGATGTCCGCAATATCGGCTGCAGCGTATCCACAGCTGATGTCCGCAGTGACAGACAGCGAGAAAATCGTATATTTATGCGGCGCAGGGGCATCCATGTCTGTGGGGGCTCATGAGTTAAGCTGGACGAAATGGCTGCTTGCAGGAAAAGAGTATCTGATGGCAGCGGAACAGAGCGAATTGGAGCAAAGAATCGGTAACTGGACAACAGAGGAACTGATCGATGCGGCAACCTACCTGCTGGCAGGATTAAAAGCGACGGGAAAATATCAGGATTTCATGGACCGGACCATCGCGTCAGTACATCCTGTCAATAAAATTTTTGTAGAGGCGTTGCAAATGATCTGGCGCGCGGGAGATCTGATCACAACGACAAATTATGATATGGTGATCGAGGAATCGGTAGGAAACCCTGGGATCTCTTATACGACACCGGCGGATATCCTCTCTGTGATCCGGGGAAAAAGCCCGAACCGTGTGATCCATCTGCATGGAAGATATGATAAGGAAAACGGGGTGGATGACATCATCGCGGACGGCCCCCAGTACCAGAGCATTCTGGATAACAGCGGAGCGCAGTTTATCCAGAATCTTCTCAGCACCTATCCGATCATAATCGTCGGCTGCGGTGGAACTGTGGAAGACCCGAATCTGGCGGGATTTCTGTCTTTTGCGGCAGAAAAATTAGAAACATTCGACATCCCCTATTTTTACCTGATGAAAAAGGGAGATACGGCACCACTGCTGCCGGGCAACGCGGTAATCATTCCCTATGGGGACGAATATACGGATCTGCCGGAATTCCTGAAAGAGCTGGCACTGCTGCGGCTGCAACGAAGAAATGGATTAAAAGAGCTGATTTCTGTGAATCCTTATCGGGAGAGCAGAAAGGCAACATCGGCTTTCGGCAGAATGCATTTTACCAACGGATTCCTGAAATTTATTGGCAGAGAGACCGAGCAGACAGCACTGTATCATTTCCTGGAAGAGGACAAGAAGTTCTCCTGGTGGACGATTCTGGGGGAGGGCGGTATGGGCAAAAGCCGCCTGGCGCTGGAATGGCTGCGGAAAATGCCCTCCCACTGGTTCGGTTATTTTGCAAAAAGGAAAGCGGATGCAGTGTGGCAGTTCCGGCCTTTTACAGATACCGTTGTGATCTTCGATTATGTACTGGGGCAGGAGCAAGCGTGTGCAGATACCATTGCGGCTTATCTTACGGCTTTTGAAAATACACCCTATAAACTCAGGATTCTCCTGTTGGAGCGTCGCAAACGAACCACAGAGGATGACTGGCTGATCCGCCTGAAACGGGAGATGACTACCGATGCAAGACTGGAATTCGAAGCCGGAAGCTATGGAGAACAGGCACTGTGCCTGGAAGCATTGGGGGAACAGGAGGAACTGACTTATACGGAGAAGTACCTGGAAAGTTATCTTCCCCTGCTTAACAAGACGGAATTTATTGAGCATTGCAGTGAGCATAGACAAAATACGGCGGAAGAAATACAGAAATCATATCATGGATCCATGGCGGCAGATTGTGACCGTCCACTGTATCTGAGCGTGTATATTGAAGTATGGCTCAGCAAGGAGGGACATATCCAGCTGAATTCCACGGAAGAACTTTTGTCGGAATATCTGAACAAGGAAAAGAAGCGCTGGGGCGTATTGCTAGGTCGGGAAGAACTGGTGGATGCCTATCTGCGTGTCCTGGCTGTGGCCTGTGCCATCGGCGAATTTAACCTCATCGACCGATACGGAGATGACTATCTGAGCGAAGACTGCTGGAAACTGACCCAATATTTTGATGAGAAAAGTGCACGTCCCGGGGCGGAAAACCTGTTCCTGGATCTGTATACACGGATGGACGAACTGGTGGAGACCGAAGAGGGAGATTCCATCGTGGAAATGCTGAATGACCCGGATAAACTGGAGGAAAACGGCAATGAAGAGGCAGCGGAGGTTATCCGAAGCTTAGACGCGGATGAGCGGTTCGCATATATGGCAGCCTATGCAAAACTGGATGCCAACCCGGAGGAAATGTATCTGTGGATGCTGGTCAATGCCGGCGCTACAACGCCGGAACAAAAGAGAAGAGTACAGGAGCTCCATGAGGCTGAATGCAAAAGAATTGCAGCCTTACCGCCGTATGCGTGGATCGTGGAACCAATCTTCCCGGATATCATCAAAGAATATATCGTATCGTATGCAATCAATGAAAGAGATATCGAACGCTTCGCCAGACTGGCAAGAGCAAATTCCAAGATGGGACTGGCTCATTTTATTGCGCTGGCGCTGGAAGACTGGCCGGATAACCGGAAGCTACAGAAACTGGCAATCACACCGCCGGCGGAGGTGCTGAATTACTTTGAATACTATATGGGATTGCTGCCGAATCTGCGGGCAGTGAAGGACCTGCGGGCCGTAGAGGATGCTTTGTTGCAGAGCGAACCGATTTTCTACAAGTATGCGCTGGAAGTATGGAGAAGAATCGCCATCGCGCTGACGGAACGAGGAGATATGGAGCGACTATACGAGAGCGGGACTCGTTTCGTGACCTATTTGCAGGAAACCACAGAGAAAATAAGCTTCCGAAAAGAAGCCATAGATATTCTGGAGGCCTACGGTGTAGGACTGCATAACGCGGAACAAGTGGAGAAATACAGCCTGTTCCTGGACAAATGCACGGAATTAGCAAAAGAACTGCAGGAAGTCCCGGAAATCGGCGAATTCTGCTACAACAATTATGCCAGATTACAGCACCTGAAGCTGTACGAAGACAGGAAAGCAGATCTGCAGCCCGAATGGGAGAAGATCGGCGAACTTCTCGCCCAGTGGGAATACCCGGAGAGAATGTGCCGGCTGTCCATGGAAACAGCCAGAGAGGCCATTCAATACCTGACGAGAAAAGGGGATATTTCAGGATTGCAGCGCCTGGAGGATCTGACACATACTATATGTGGGAAGCAAAATATCTGTGAAGCGGCAGAAGCCGAGAGCCTATGCATAGCCAACATTGCGGCGAAACGTGAAAAAGTGGAAGCACAAACCTATGAAACGATACAGCAGCATCTGAAGACGTTTCCGCAGTCCAAATTAATTCGAATGGCGTATGTCAGCGTGAGCCAGGCGTATTACATGCAGACAGCGGACTACCGCAAGACACCGGACACCGTGATCCGCCACGCCAAAGAATGGATGGAGCTGTACCCGGAGGACATAGAGTTCCGGGAGGGATATTTCGGACTTCTCGTATCCAACCTGCGCTATGCCCAGTCCAGAGATCTTCGGAACGAACAGAAGAGACTATTCCGGGAAATGAAGCGGATCGCCGAAACCGCGGACGATTCGGAATATGAAGAAGCAACGGATCTGCGGGAGACAGTGGCGCTACTGCAGAGAATTTATGGATATTGATGAGGAAAAATAATATGTTGGAATTACGAAAAAAATTAGCAAACTATCAGGAAATATTCTATATGCTGTTCCTGCTCCCCATGACAGGCATGACCTCCATGGGACTTAATTCAGAGGACAGAATCTATCTCTATGTATTTGCTGTGGCAACGCTGTTTCTGCTGCTGAAGATGGCGGTAACGGATTTTACGTGGCAGGAGATTGCAATTATGGCCGTATTGACGCTGCTTTTCGGTGTGAACTTTCTCCGAAACGGCGAAAAAACACTGATCCTTACGGTTATGGCAATCTTTGGAGCAAAGAATGTGAACCTGGATAAGGTGATGAAATATGCACTGTGGGAAAAGGCGGTGCTGACGGTGGGGACACTGACGCTGGTAGCGACCGGAGTGATTGAAAATGAATTAGTAATATTACCTAAAAATGGAGATTTGTTAGAAATATACTGTTATGGCTACTACAGTGCAAATATGGCGTTTGCTAATATTTTTGTAATATTACTATTAACTGTTATTGTATATCAAGAACGACTCAAGTGGTATATTTATGTGATTGAAACTATGATCTTAATAGTTGCATATAAATTTATGATCTGTAGAACGGGATTGGTGGTGTGGTTTGTTTTATGCTTTATGATAATAGGGTATTGGGTGATGAAACATTTTTCATGGGAGAAAATGTATTTAAGATTAATCACCTTTATACCAGTAGTTCTGATGAGCATTACATTGATAATACCGCCGTTAGCACAAAGAAACTCTGATTTTTCAGCCTGGATCAATAAGATACTTACAGGAAGAGTTAGATTTATAAATGAAGTATATAGTGAAGTGTGGACATTGCTGTTAGGACATATACCAGGACGACCTTTTGACAGTATGTACTTTCATACTTTATTTAACTATGGATGGATTTTGTTAGTTTTATGCTTGGTTGCATATGTGGCAGGGATGTGGTATTGTAACTTCAAAGGGCAATATTATGTAACCATTGCATTAGGCACTATGGCTATATATGGATATATGGAACTATTACCACTTAGCGTATTGTGGAATTTGCCATTAATTTATTTTGCTCAACTTCTTTTTAAAGGGAGAAAAGCATTACATGAATAATTACAATAAAAAATATCAGATTATAGAAAGCTATGGTTTGTTTCTACTAGATGTAGTCTGCATTACGGTATCGTATGGATTGGCATACATGATACGATTTTATGGGGTGGAATCTCCGTTAGGAAATCGCGAAATTGCTCAGATTTATTTGCCATTTCTATTGATTTGTATGCTAAACAATTTCTTTACAAATGAATATAAGCACTTTTTCCAGAGAGGGTATTATTATGAATTGCTAAGGGTAGTACGCTATAATGTGATTCTTTTTCTGGCAACAGGCGCATATATTTATGCTTTTCGCTTAGAATTGGAATTTTCCAGACTATTATTAGGCTATTTTGTTGTGATTAATACTGTAGTAACTTATATAGTTCGAATCGCCTTTAAGAGCTATATGCGTCGTTACTATAGTAAGAGTCGCAGTAGTGACAAAGTAATGATAGTTACTTCGGGAAAAGATGCAGAACATGTCATGAAGCAGATTGAGACAGATGCGGCATGGAGTTATGAAATCAGTGCTATAGCATTGGTAGATGAAGATCGTGTAGGAGAAAATATTCATGGCGTTCAAGTTGTGGCGAAGGAAGAAGATGTCATTGATGTGGCAAGGCAGAGTGCTGTAGATGTTGTACTTTTATACTGCCCCCATATGAATAATCAGGAACTGGAACTTTTGGTTCAGTCCTTTCTTGCGATGGGAATTGTATGCCATAATTGTGTGGAGCAGTTCGGGTTTGAAATTCCATGCAATAGTGTAGGGAAGTTTGCGGGAATGCCTGTGATGACCTATGTTATGACAGAAATGGATTATCGCCGAATGATGATTAAGAGGCTGATGGATATTGTAGGAGGAAGCGTAGGTGTATTAATTACGTTAGTGTTTACTCCTTTTGTTGCGTTGGCTATTAAGCTGGAATCTAAAGGACCGGTCTTTTTCTCACAGGTGCGAATTGGGAAAAATGGAAGACGTTTTAAAATGTACAAGTTTCGCTCTATGTACATTGATGCAGAAGAACGAAAAAAAGAACTAATGGCTCAGAATGAAGTCAAGGGATTGATGTTCAAAATGGATAATGATCCCAGAATTACGAAGGTAGGACAATTTATTCGTAAGACCAGTATTGATGAGCTGCCACAGTTTTTTAATGTATTAAAAGGAGACATGAGTCTGGTAGGAACCCGACCGCCGACAGTGGATGAATTTGAACAATATAATATTTACTATCGTAGAAGATTAAGTATTACTCCTGGACTTACAGGGATGTGGCAGGTCAGTGGAAGAAGTGATATTAAAGATTTTGATGATGTCGTAAAACTAGATTTGAAATACATAGATGAATGGTCATTAAAACAGGACGTGAAAATACTAATACAGACGATTTGGGTAGTGTTATTTGGAAAGGGATCAAAATAACTTGGACATCTACTACAAAGGAATAAAGGAGAGCACAGAATAAAAAATGGAAAAAGAAAACAATGTGCAGGATGTAAAAGAGGGCAAAATACGGGATGTATATATTGTTGGATCAAAGTCAATTGGAATGTATGGAGGCTATGAGTCTTTTGTAAGAAATCTTCTTCAGCAACACAAAAATAATAAATTAATAAGATATCATGTGGCATGCAAGGCAAATGGTCAGGGCCACATGAAAGTCGAGGAACTTTCAGAAGCTCATAAAACCGGAAAAAATGAATTTGAATATTGTAATGCTCAATGTTTTTTGATCAAGGTGCCAGAAAAAATTGGAGCCGCACAGGCGATATATTATGATCTTAGTGCACTTAAGTGGGTGTGTAAACATATTGAAGAAAATGATGTACATGAACCGATTGTATATATTCTTGCTTCAAGAGTGGGACCGTTTGAAAAAAGATTTGTTAAAAGAATACACAATAAGGGAGGACTTGTTTATCAAAACCCTGATGGTCATGAAGATTGGCGAAGAAAGTGGAATTATATAATTAGAAAATATTGGAAACTCTCAGAAAAATATGCTGTCAAAAATGCGGATCTTGTTGTATGTGATAGCAAAAATATTGAAACTTATATAAGAGATGAATATTCATTATATAAGCCGAATACCACGTTTATAGCATATGGAGCAGACGTTTCTCCTTCTAAATTGACTGATGACGATTCCAAGTATGTTGACTGGTTAAAGAAGAACGACATAGTACAACCATATTACGTATGCATTAGTCGTTTTGTAGAGGAAAATAATTACGAAATAATGATTCGTGAATTTATGAAGAGCAATACGAAAAGAGATTTTGTAATTATCGCAACAGATAATCCTAAATTTGCGGAACAGCTACAACAGAAGTATAACTACAAAAGTGATAAAAGAATTAAATTTGTAGGAACCGTATATGATGCGGAACTTCTGAAAAAGATACGAGAGAATGCGTATGGGTATCTCCATGGCCATGAAGTGGGGGGGACTAACCCGTCACTGCTTGAAGCTTTGGGATCTACAAAACTAAATCTATTGTATGATGTCGGATTTAACAGAGAGGTTGCTGAAGATGCAGCACTCTATTGGAATAAAGGGCTGGGAGATTTGGCAGAACTTATAGACACTGTAGATAAATTTCAGAGTGAACAACTTCAAGAAATAGGAGAAAAAGCTCAAAAAAGAATTAAAGAGGAGTATAGCTGGCCGTATATATGCCAAAAATATGAACGAATTTTTGTTAATGTAGATATGGACACAAAACAATAAAGGAGATAAAAAATGGATTTATATAATAAAATCGTAAATGGTGATGAAAAGGTTGCATTAATTGGGTTGGGATATGTAGGCATGCCAATAGCTGTGGCATTTGCGTCAAAGGGTGTTAAGGTAATAGGTTTTGATTTAAATAAAAGAAAAATTGAACTCTATAAAAACGGCATAGATCCAACTTTAGAAGTAGGAAATGACAAAATAAGGGAAACACAGGTAGAATTTACTTCGGACGAAAGGAAGATTAGCGAAGCAAAATTTATTATTGTAGCAGTTCCAACTCCGGTAAATACGGATCACACACCGGATCTTACGCCAGTTATTAGTGCGTCGAAGATTGTTGGAAAAAATATGACAAAAGGAAGCATTGTGGTGTATGAATCAACGGTATATCCGGGATGTACAGAGAACGTATGCCTTCCAATCTTGGAAGAAGAATCTGGACTTAGATGTGGGGTAGACTTTAAAATAGGATATTCTCCTGAGAGAATAAATCCAGGTGACAAAATTCATAGATTAGAAAATATAAGAAAAATAGTATCAGGGTGCGATAAAGAATCTTTAGAGGTAATTAAGAATGTTTATGATATAGTTATAGAGGTTGGAACATATCCAGTCTCTAATTTGAGAACGGCAGAGGCTATAAAGGTTGTTGAAAATAGTCAGAGAGATATAAACATTGCGTTTATGAATGAACTGGCAATGGTTTTTGACAGAATGGACATCGATACCAACGAAGTTGTAGATGGAATGAACACGAAATGGAATGCATTAGGTTTCAGACCAGGGTTAGTAGGGGGACACTGCATTGGTGTGGATCCGTATTACTTTACATATGAAGCGGAGAAACTGGGATATCATAGTCAAATCATTTTAAATGGAAGAATTGTAAATGATGCTATGGGGGCATATATAGCAGATGCTGCTATAAAACAAATGATAGTAGCGGGTCAGACTCCTAAGCAATCTAAAGTTGTAATTTTGGGATTGACATTTAAGGAAAATTGTCCAGATATCAGAAATAGCAAAGTAAGTGATATCATAAAAAGATTGTCTCAATATGAAATAACTCCTATCGTTGTTGATCCATGGGCAAATGAGGATGAGGCTTCAAAAGAATATAATGTACAACTTGTCAAATTAGATCAGGTGACAGAGGCAGACTGTATTATAATAGCGGTTGGACATAATGAGTTCCGAAATATTAGAATTGAAGAACTAAACCATATGTTTAAGGATGTACAAAATAGCAAAAAAGTATTGCTGGATGTTAAGGGGATTTATAAAATTGAAGAATTGAAAAATTCAGGTTTTAGCTATTGGAGACTGTAAACTAATATTGAAAAGTAGTATTAGTACAAAAACTATTTGCATATAAACATATGAAAAATATCATCGTCAGGTTTGACAACATATAGTATTGATCAAGCCTGACGATGACAATATTTATGTAAAATAGATATTAAAAGAAAGGGAATATGTGATAATTAAAGTCTTGATTACCACATAGGAAACAATGAGCAGAAAGATATTGATTTTTATTCCATATCAGGATACGGATAATTTTTATTCGGATGGAATATTGACGCGAGAATTTGCAATTCTTTATATGCTGTACAATGCAGGATATAAAAATGTTGTTAATATAAAAAAACCAAGAACAATACTTGATAAAAAGAGATATACTATAGATGAATCCAATTATCCTAAAGGGACTATAGAATATAATGTTAAGCAAATAGTTGACCATGCAATAACACTTCAAAATCTGAAATTCTTTTCATTGGAGCAGATAGTTTCAAAAAGAGAATGGTGGATAAACGGTTATGTTTCAATATTAAATAATATTAAAAGAGTAATAAATACTGGAGACGAGTGTCTTGTCTATTCTAATAATCCGTTCGCAGTGAAACTTGTTTGTGAATTGAAATCATTGGGATGCAAGGTTTACTTTGACGTAATGGATAATTTTGCTATTCATCCTTCATTAAAAAGAGAAGAACAGTTATCTGCATTAGAGGGATATAAAAAAATATTTCACATTTCAGACGTTGTAAGTGCCAACTCTCAACAAACTTGTGAATATATGCAAAAATATTCTTCTAACGATATTCTGCTTGTAAAAAATGGAGTTTTTTTTAACAGCAATGCTACAGAATTGAAAGAATTGCCGCAATTGAGGGCAGTTAGAGCAGCAAAACAGAAATATAGAAAAATAGTTGGATATATAGGAAAAATAGGGAAAAGATTAGACGAGGATCTTATAGGAGAAGTAAGTAAACTATGCCCAGAAGATTTGTTTGTTTTTGTGGGACCGTATTTGAAGGGACAAATGAATAAAGACCTTGTTGAATTATTTGAAACGCAAAATAATGTTTTACATTTGGAAGGAGTACCTTCTGCATATGTATATACGATGCTGAAGGAGTTTGATATACTGATGATTCCACATTCGGTAGGAAAAAATGAAAATGGTGGAGATCCTTTAAAACTGTATCAATATCTAACCCAAAATAAACCAATAATAACTACGGCTATATTGGGAGTGGATGAATTTAAAAAGTATATAGAAATTTCAAATAGTAAAGAAACGTGGAGTACATATATTCATAATTGCGGTGGAAATTTTGAACAATACAATGAGGATGGTATTAGTTGGGAAAAAAGGATTAAGCCAGTAATGGATAGGATAACAAAGCAACAGTAGTATTCCATAAAATAAGTGTTATGCGGCAGACAGAAACAAAAAGGTTATATATCAGAAAAGAGGATTTCGTGAAAAGATATATTATAATAGGCACATTTTTTGATATGGGGGGCGGACAACTATATACAAGAAACAAAACGGATTTTCTTAAGAAAAACGGATGGGTTGTTGACGTATACACTGGGAGATCTGGCAAACTATATTTAGATGATATGAAAATGTATGAGGATAACTATTATAGAGAGTTAAACCATATTCCGTTTTATACCTCTGTAAAACGCCAAAAACAAATTATAAGAGAGATAGCAGGGGATATATCCCAATATAATGAGATTGTTATAGAATCACATAAGCAACCATTCGCTTTATGGGGAGAGATGCTTGCGCAATATATGCAGGCAAAGCATGTCTTTTTTGATTTAGATGAAGATTTTGTAGAATTCGAAGAGTGGTACTATGATTTCCTTGACTTTAAATATGAAAGACGAGAATTGGCAGGAATTAATAATATGTCAATGCAAAAAATATTTAAATCACATAGAGAAATAGCGGAAGGAAAAAACTACTATTTAAAATTCTCATGTGGAAATTCAATCTGCGATATAAATAATGACATCATAGAAAGTGCTGAAGAGGCAGACATTAATTTAGGGTCTATATCTCGATTAAATAAGGACTACATTATGCCAATGATGAAAGAAATTGCTTTGTTTGCCCAAAATAATTTACAGAAAAACATTGCATTATTTATTGTTGGAGATTGCGATGACAAAACAATCGAGCTAAAAATAAAAGAAATTTTTTCTGAAATAAAAAATCTAAAGGTCTATTTTTTGGGATATTTATCTCCAATACCACAAGTATTAATAGATAAGGTAGACTATTTCATTGGAACATCGGGAAGCGCATGCTTGACTGCGGCGCAAAAAAAAGTAACTATAACCATTGATACAATGAACGCAGCTCCTATAGGCATTATGGGAGTTGATGCTGCAAATGCAGTATTTGCAGACGGTAAATGTGGCTATGAAAGGCTTTCTGATTATTTGCAGCACATTTGTATTGAAGAAAGTAAGGAAGAAATACGAGATAAAATATGCCTGCAAGATGAATTACTTCAAAATGATTATATGAAGGAATTTAAAAATCATATGAAGTTTATTGAAGAAAGCGAAAATAAAAAAAATTATTATAATTTTCAACAAAGGCCATTGAAACATAGAGCCTTTTGCAAGATTGTTTCAATTTTGGGGATTGATAAATGTATAAACATACGGAATTTTTTAACAATGAAATTAAAAAAATGATTTAAGGAAAGTTGAATGGGAAGCAATGGTAAAAATACAAAATGTATGTATGAACGTATGGAATAAAATAAAAAAGCCAAGAATATTCTCTACCATTGCAAGCATATTTTGCTGGTGGATGTTAGGAATATTGAACAAGCAAGTAGGAATGAGTGAGAGAATTGTAATTACCCTTTTGACGTATTATTCTGCACAGGGAATTGAGGAAAACTTCCATATAGTGAGCAATGTATACGGCAAAATAAAGTATAGAGTTCTTTTGGCAGTTCTAGTATGCTATATTGTGTTTACGGAAATAGGCGGTTTTTATTTGTTTGATAAAGAATTTTGGAATTGGAAATTGCCTGCGTATGTGTTTTACGTATTATCATGTATTTGGATGATTCCCATAATTTTTCAAATAATAAGTCTTTTGATAAAAATACCTAAAAGAATTTGTTTGTATAAAAATAGAACTGCATTAAAAAAAATATATTTGTTTATATTGTGGATTATTGCAGTAATTCCTGGATTGATATATTTGTTTGCTTATAATCCATGTATTACCGCAGGGGATGATGTGGTTATATGGGATACAATTCATAAAATAGGTACAGGTCGTTTGATTGACTGGATTCCGCCTTTTTATTTGATTTTGTTATCATATTTAATAAAAATTGTGGATTCCATTACATTTCTCGCAATAGTACAGATTTTTTTATGGGCCTATGTTATAGTAGAATCAATTATGGTGTTGGCACATGTAATCGATAATAAGGGGATTGGCCTATATTATTGCTTCATGGTCTTTAATTATTGTAATATAATCCAAATTATAACTGTATGGAAAGATGCAATTTATGTTCCTGCTCTATTTTGGCTGTCAATATTGTTTGCTGGTGCATTACTTGATAGAAGTAAAATACAAACGCTGTCTTGGCACGTCAAATTTATAATTAGCGCACTTTTGACTGCATTTATGAGACAAAGCGGTATCTATGTTGTTACAGTGATGCTTCTCATCTTACTGGTTGGACTTAGAAAAGAGAAATATGTTAGAAGCTTGTCTATGTTTGTTTTTGTGTGTTTGCTAATAATAAAGGGATCCGTGTACTCGTGGCTGGATATAGAGCCACAGCCACAATTGAAGTATTTTGCAATGGCAAATGATATATGCTATGTTTATTATAATGGTGGAAGTTTATCAGAAGATGCAGAAAGTATGGTATATGAGATAACTGGACAAAAACCGGAGGAATATGTTTTTAATGCATATAACACTAATTACAATTCGAATGCATTAAAAGAATATTCAGTAATAGACTTTTGCAAGATATACATAAAAACATTTGTAAGAGAACCTCAATTATTATTGAAGGGGATGTTAACAAGAACTAGTATTGGCTGGAGTGTGGATAAAACATATGGACAAGTTGATATGCTATCTTGCTATACAGGAGAACGGTTAGACGAAAAAGGAATTTATGATTTCCATTATCCACAGAGGAAGATAAATATATTAACCATAATTTTATCAGATATGCATGAAAAAATAACAGGAAATTCACTTGTTTTTTTGGTATATTGGAGGACTAGTCTTTATTTAACAATATCATTAATAGAAATATCGATATTAATGGGAAAAAAAATAAAATGGAAATATATTCTTCCATTTTTACCGATGATTTTAAATTATTTGACGTTGGTAGTGTCGTCAGGTTGGCCGGATTATAGGTATTATTGGCCGTGTGCCTGCATTGGAACCTTTTTATCAATGTATTACTTTGCAATTACTGGTAATGAAGAAATGAACTTAAAAGAACAAAGAGGGGAGAATAACGATTTGGTTTAGTAAATCGTTAAAAAGGTGATGGAATTAACAATTTTGATGCCTTGTCTTAATGAGGCAGAAACATTAGAAACATGTATAATAAAGGCAAAAAAGTTTTTAAGTGAAAACAACATAGATGGTGAAATTTTAATATCTGATAATGGCAGTACAGATGGATCAATACAAATAGCTGAGAGATTAGGAGCAAGAGTGGTTCATGCCAGCGAGAAGGGATATGGCAGTGCTTTAATTGTTGGTACCAAAGCAGCATATGGAAAATATGTAATTATGGGCGATGCTGACGATAGTTATGATTTCCTGAATTTGATGCCTTTTGTACAAAAACTTAGGGAAGGTTACGACTTAGTTATGGGCAACCGTTTTAAAGGGGGAATAGAGAAAGGAGCAATGCCTTGGTCTCATAGATATATTGGAAATCCAATATTATCTTTTATTGGAAGATTATTTTTTAAGAGTAATATAAAGGACTTTCATTGTGGACTGAGGGGATACAATAAGGAAAAAATACTTGCGCTGGGATTACATACAACGGGAATGGAATATGCAAGCGAAATGGTTGTTATGGCAGAATTAGCTAAATATAAAATATGTGAGGTCGCAACAACTCTAAAGAAAGATGGCAGATCTCGTCCACCTCATTTGAGAAGCTTTAGAGATGGATGGCGGCATTTAAAGTTTTTGTTTATGTATAGTCCTAGATGGCTTTTCCTATATCCTGGGGTTGTTATTTCTGCACTAGGGATTATAGGTGCTATTATATTGTTGGTTGGTCAGTTTAAAATAGGATCAATTATTTTCAGCATACATACATTATTATATTGCTCTATGGCGATTGTTGTCGGGGTAACCATTATTTATTTTTATATATTTACAAAACTGTATGCAGAAAAAAGTCATTTTATTCCGCATGATAAAACAATAGACAAATTTGTTAATTTCGGTGAGAATAAAGGGATTTTAGTTGGTGTTGGGGGGGTTATTACAGGTATAGTAATCGCCATTATCGCACTTATATTTTGGAAAAATAATAATTATGGAGAAGTAAGCCCCGAAATTTTAATGAGATTTGTTATTCCATCGGCAACATTAATTGAATTAGGAATAGTGACGATTTTTGCCAGCTTTTTTATGGGCATATTAAGAATTGAATGGAGAAATGATGATGGCAAAGGCAATTGATTATTTTGCATATGATAATAAACTGCTTTCTTTAAAAACCTTTTTTTCTATGAAAGCACGAACGAAAATGTTCAATTATTTTATGAAAACTATTAAGCCCTTAGAACAGAATGAAGTTTTAGATGTTGGAGCTACTCCAGATACAAAGTTGAAAGACTCTAATCTTTTTGATAAATTGTATCCATATAAAAAGCAATTGACGGTCTGCTCTATTGAAGATTGCTCGGAACTGGTTGAAAAGATGGGATTGAAAAAATTTGTATTTAATGAACCTAAAAAGCCATTACCATTCACTGACAAGGAATTTGATGTTTGCTTTTGTTCTGCTGTATTAGAGCATGTTGGAAGTAGGGAAAATCAAGAGTTTTTTATAAATGAATGTTTAAGAGTAGCTGATAAAGTTTTTTTGACTACCCCTTATAGATATTTCCCTTTAGAGATGCATACTTTTATTCCTTTTTTACATTGGTTGCCCTGGGAGGTGTTTCAAAAAATAGTCCGAAAATTAAAGGGTGAATTTTGGGCTAATACGGATAATCTGAATTTACTATGCAAGAGAGATATATCTGAAATGAATTTAACGAGCAATGTAGAAGTAAAGTTTATTAGAACGATGGGAATGAAATCTAATATGATTATCCAGAAAAAATAATTTCAAAAAGGAGTATTTGTAATAAATGAAGCTAAGAATAGAACAATTTTATCGACTTACAATTCCTAAATTTACAAATAGCACATCTATATTTAAAAGAATAATTAATGGTCTGATTGTAAAAGAGTATCAATTAATTAATAAGCTTTGTGATAAGTACGTTAAGAACAATTATCTCAAGTGTCAAAAAAAATTAAATGATAAAGAAAGAAAAGAACAAATAGTAGTTTCATTTACAACGATTCCCTCACGCATCAGTAATATACCTTTTATGCTTAAAAGCATTTTTAATCAGACCGTTATGCCAGATCGTGTTATACTGTGGATTACGGATGAGATTTGCGAGGATGAAAGAAAGAAAATTTCGAAACTACTGGAAACAGAAGTAGAATATGGATTGGAAATACGATTTGTAAAGGACGTGAGAGTTCATACAAAGTATTATTATGCGCTTCTTGAGAACCCGCAAGCATTGGTTGTCACGGTAGATGATGATATGATATACCCTGAGAATTTAATTGAAAAATTATTGGAAGGGCATTATAATAATCCAAATTGTGTTATTGCTACGAGAGTACACGAGATTACTTTTTCTAATGAGAATATCCAATTGTATGGAAATTGGAATAGACTGGCTCCGGGGTCTAATATGAAAGGACATAATTTGTTGGCAACAGGGGTGGGAGGTGTTTTATATCCTCCTAATTGCTTGTATAGTGATTGGAAGAATTCTGACTTATTTTTAAAACTCTGCCCAACGGCAGATGATATCTGGTTAAAAATAATGGAGGCATTAGAAGGTACAAAAGTTGTAAAGCTTAAAAAGTATACAAGGGAAACTTTTACATTTTCTGGAACACAGGATATTGCTTTGGCCAAAATCAATGTGGGACAAGGAAGAAATGATGTATTATTAAAACAGTGCCAGGAATATTATAAATTTTCAGGTGAATTATTGAATCAAAAAGACATTTAGGTGGAAAACATGGTAAAAAATAGCGATAAACTCCTAAAAGTTTATATAATTATTTTGTTCTATTCTAGTATTTTGAAAATGTTTTTTGGCAGATGGGCAACATTGATAGCGGATATGGCATTAATAGGCTTGATCGTTTATTATGTAGCATGTACGGGAGGAAAACTGAAAATTAAGAAAGCCCAGGAAAAGTATTTTTGGGTTATTTTCCTCATACAAGTGATATCCATAGCCGAAATTTTCCATACGAATATTAATAATAGGTTATACTCAATTATTGAATATAGAAAATCATATTTTCAGATGTTAATATTATTGGTTTTTTTATTATATTTAGATCAAACAAATTTAGATATTTCTAAGTGGCTTAAATATATTGGGTATTTAGGGATGCCAATAGTATTATACGGAATAAAACAATTTTTGTTTTGGGGGAAAATAGATGATATTTTTGCAGGCATGAATGATGCAGATTTTTGGACCTTACATTATGGTGGTCATGTACGTTCGATATCAATTTTTTCAGGCCCATTTCATTACGGAATGTTTTGCGTTTTGATATTTGCTATTTTTTTCTATCTGTTTTTAGAAGAAAGGAAGAAACGATATTTTTGCCTCTCATTGTTTGCAGCGTTTGGTTGCTATTGTAGTATTACAAGAACAAATTTAGTTTGCCTAATTGTAGCTGCAATAATATTTTTGGGCGAATTTTATATACATGATTACAGAAAAAATGCTATAACAATAAAAATGATGTTTATAGTATTGGCAGCGTTAGTGATAGGTCTAGCGATTATAGGGGTGATTCCCATTCTTTCCGGAGATAATATGCTTGGGAGAATGTTAGGCAGCATTTTAAATAGCACAAGTGATACACGATTTACGCAAAGATTTATAACTTGGAAGGATGCGATAACCTATATTGTAGCTAATCCTATTTGGGGATGGGGAATGGGATCTGCCGGAGATACACTGTCGAAATATAATATATCGAATGTGTATGTGACGTCTCATAGCATGTATTTAAAAGTGATAATGGAAACAGGAATAATAGGAGGTCTTTTATATATTATATTACCTGTTTGGACACTATTTGCAACAAGAAGAAAATTGGATTATCGATTACGGGGGTTAAGTTATAGTATTATTGCCTGTGTTTTAATAAATGGAATGGTTGGATCTACAATTTCCACATTCCCCAGTATTACATTATTCTGGATTCTATTAGCTCTTATAATTGCAAAAGAATATTCTAATGAGAACGCTAAATAATAAATATTGATATATGAAAGAATCACTAACTAACGTAGAGAGGAAAAGGCAGATGGTATATGCACCGGTTATTATTCCTACATGCAATCGTATAGAACATTTGAAAAAATGCATAAATTCACTGGCTAGCAACGAATTTGCTAAATTTACAGAAATTTATATATCTGTAGACTTCCCACCATCCGAAAAATATGAAAAAGGTTACAATGAGGTAATTAATTATTTAAAAGGTGGAATTGGGGGCTTTAAGGAAGTCTTTGTTTATATTCAGGAAAAAAATCTAGGGCCTAGTGAAAATGCTAACTTTTTAGCAAACCAAATTAAAAGTTACGATAGATGGATTTTTACAGAGGATGATAATGAATTTTCTTCCAATTTTTTAGAATATATGGATATATGCTTACAAGAATTTGAAGAAGATGAATCTATTTTGACAGTATGTGGATTTCCAGAAGGAGAGAAAATTACTACGAGTATAGGAACTGCATATAAGTCATCGTATTTCCAACCGTATGGATATGGAACATGGAGAAGAAAGTGGAAGCAATACGAGGAAGAAAAAGAAAAAGTCATTTTAGACAAAAATAAGGGAAAAATGAAATTCCAAAGAGAAATGTATTGTAAGAATCCCTGGCTATTTAGAGTGTATGTTAATGATATTTTATATAGGAGAAGGAATATTTTTTGGAATGAAGACGGAAAATTGAAATCTGTTGATGGAGTAATACAATTGTATATAGCATACAGCAATAAATATAGCATATTTCCTATAAAACCTAAAGCAAGAACATGGGGAAACGACGGTTCTGGATATACGATGGAGAAGAATGAGGAAATAGATCCGTTGAAAGAATGGATATTAGATGATGATAAGAGGTTTGAATTGAATTTGATAAATTGTGAAAGCAATAGAGCAAAGACTCCCCAAAGAGGTTTGTCTGCGAAGAAATATAATGTGAAACTTTGGATCAAGTATATATATTGCAGAATGTTTAAAAGAGGTACTAAAAGTTGGGTATAGATAGGAATGGTGAAATAAAACAGAAGGTAATGACCGGACTTGCGTGGAAATTTGGAGAAAGAATCTTAGCACAACTTGTTAGTTTAGTTGTTTCCATAATACTTGCAAGAATACTAGCGCCTTCGGATTTCGGAGCAATAGCACTTATAATGGTGTTTATTACAATAGCTAATGTTTTTGTGTCTAACGGATTTGGAAGTGCACTTGTACAGAAAAAGGACGCTGATAACATTGATTTCTCTTCTGTTTTTTTTGCTAATTTAGGTGTATCAATAATAATATATATAATTATATTTGCGCTGGCTCCATATGTTGCAGAATTCTATAGCATGCCGGTTATGAAAGCGGCTTTGCGGGTTTTGGGAATACGAGTGATTGTAGCAGCTATAAATTCAGTACAACAGGCGTATGTTTCTAAATATATGATGTTTCAGCGCTTTTTCTGGTCAACATTATTTGGAACGATATTTTCCGGAGTAGTGGGCATTTTCATGGCGTACCATGGTTTTGGAGTTTGGGCATTAGTAGCACAATATCTTATAAATACTTGTACGGATACCATAGTATTATGGGTTACCGTAAAATGGAGACCTGAATGGATATTTTCATGGGAGCGAGCCAAGGGATTGATAAGATATGGATGGAAAATGCTTGCGTCGGGGCTACTGGACACAGGGTATACACAATTAAGAAGCTTACTTATTGGAAAAGTATACACGACAGAAGATTTAGCATATTACAACCAGGGTGATAAATATTCATCTTTTGTTATTAAAAACATAAATACATCCATAAGCGCTGTCTTGTTGCCTGCCATGTCGCAAATTCAGGATGATAGGGAACGCGTAAAAGAAATGACAAGAAAATCTATTCAGGTTAGTTCGTATGTCATTTGGCCATTGATGATAGGAGTTGCAGCAGTAGCGGATCCATTTGTACGAGTTGTGTTAACAGAAAAATGGATTGACTGTGTTCCTTATTTACAAGTGTTATGCTTTTCATATGCATTATGGCCAATCCACACTTCCAATTTGCAAGCTATAAATGCCTTGGGGAGAAGTGATATTTTTTTAAAACTGGAAATTATTAAGAAAATTATAGGTATTGTAATTATTTTTGTATCCCTTCAATTTGGGCCATACGCAATAGCAGTAGGATGTTTGGTGGATGGATTAGTTGCAACCGTGATAAATGCTTATCCTAATGCGAAACTTATTAATTACACATATTGGGAACAACTGAAAGATATTTTTCCTTCCATGCTATTGGCAATGATTATGGGAGCAGTCGTATATCCTATACAATATTTAAAGATAAATAATGCATGTATTTTATTTGTGCAAATAGTGGTAGGCGGTGTCGTATATATTATTTTGTCAATTATCACCAAGCAAAAAACATTGAAATATATACTAGATACAGTAAAACAACATAACTAATTATGTTAGAATAAGGATAATGTGTGTGAAGTATACAGCACATAAAAATAAATAAAAATGAGGAGAACATAGCATGAGTAAAATTTTAGTGACACGGTCATCTATGCCAGAATTACAAGAGTACATAAATGAAATAAAATCTATCTGGGATACGCATTGGCTCACCAATATGGGAGTAAAACATCAAGAACTGCAGAAAAACCTCATAGATTATATGGGAGTTGAACAGATTGAATTGCTTACTAATGGACATATGGCACTTGAACTTTCTATGCAGGCATTTAATCTGGAAGGAGAGGTTATTACGACCCCCTTTACATTTGCGTCTACAACACATGCAATTGTGCGGAATGGATTAAAACCAGTATTTTGCGATATTGATCCTATTACATTCACCATGGATCCCTCTAAAATAGAAAAGCTGATTACGGATAAAACGAGTGCTATTGTTCCTGTTCATGTATATGGAAATATTTGTAACATAGAAGAAATTGATCGTATTGCTAAAAAATATGGTCTCAAAGTTATATATGATGCAGCACACACCTTTGGAGAGACATATAAGGGAAAGGGAATAGGGACCTTTGGCGATGCTTCCTGTTTTAGTTTTCATGCGACTAAAGTATTTAATACGATTGAAGGAGGCTGCGTTTGCTATCATGATGAAGAATTTGGAAGAGCATTATATAAACTAAAGAATTTTGGAATCAGGAATGAAGAGATCGTAGATGGTGTGGGGGCAAATGCAAAAATGAATGAGTTTTGTGCAGCCATGGGATTGTGTAACTTACGCCATGTAGATGAGGAAATTGCTAAGCGTAAAACTGTAGTGGAGAGATACAGAGAACATCTTGAGAATGTAGAGGGAATTCAGTTATCACCGATTCAGGAAAATGTTGAAAGCAATTATGCATATTTTCCGGTGATTTTTGATGAAAAAGTATTTGGAGCCAGTCGGAATGAGGTAATGGATAAACTTGCGGAGAATGGAATTGGAGCACGAAAATATTTTTATCCATTAACTAATTCTTTTGAATGTTTCCATGGTGAATTTGATGTCAATGAAACTCCTATTGCACGTCATCTTAGCTTGAGGGTATTAACATTACCATTATATGCAGATCTTTCAGTGGAAGATGTGGATAGAATATGCAAGATTATTTTAAATTGTAAAGGGTAGAAAAATGGAACACAAAAGAGAGAGTAATCTGGAATTATTAAGAATATTGATGATTTTATCCATTATAGGGCATCATTTTGTTGTAAATAGTGGATTGCCTCAATTATTTTCGTTTGATAATATTACATTCAATATGGTATTTTTACAAGTATTTGGAATGTGGGGAAAGACTGCAATTAATGTATTTACTTTAATAACCGGATATTTTATGGTGAAATCCGACCTTACATTAAAAAAGTTTTTGAAGTTATATCTTCCGATAAAATTCTGGAGTTTTCTCTTTACCTTTATATTTGCAATAACTGGTTATACGATATTTAGCTTTAAGGACATTTGGAAAATAATTTTTAGTATGATATATGAAGCAGACGTATATTATGCAGGGACATTGATTGTCATGATGTTACTTATTCCATTTATGAATGTTCTTGCCAGAGCATTAAGTAAGCGGCAGTATCAATTAATGCTGGCAGTTTTATTGATATATTTTACATTCCTTTCCACATTTATGATGAGGGATACTTTTGATTTTACTGGTTGGTTATGTACAGTATATCTTATTGGCGGATATATAAGATTGTACCCACTAAAAGTAGATAACTTAAAATGTGGAGTGCTTTGCACAACAATATCAACGGCGTTGATGGTGCTGAGTATAATAACAGTAGACTTTGTGGGAGCTAAATTAGGATTTACATCGGCATACCATATGGTAAATGATAGTAATAAACTTTTGGCAGTTACTACATCCATAAGTATATTCATTTTGTTTAAAAATATAAGATTGAAATATAATTATATTATAAATACAGTAGCATCAGCAACATTTGGCGTCCTGCTGATTCATGCAAATAGCAATTCTATGAGAAAGCTTTTATGGCAAGACTTATTTCACAATGCCGATCACTACACGGATAGCATGTTACCGCTATATTCGTCCATGGTAGTGATTGTTGTGTATGTAGTATGTGTAGTATTAGATCTACTAAGAATAAGATTTGTTGAGACTCCCTTTTTTAACTGGTTGGATAAAACAGAAATATATGATAAGGTAACACAGCGTTTAACTGGAAAGGATCCCAAAATCGGGGGGGTATCATAATTGATTTTTCAAGTAAACGGAGAGTCGGTTTTCACTACTTGCTGAGTAGCTTATAATAAAAAGACGGGAAAATGGATGCGAATAAAGTAGGAAAAGCAATTGCTTTTTTAAGAAGAAAGAAAGGTTATACACAAAACAAATTAGCAGAAAAGCTGGGAGTAAGCGATAAAGCAGTGTCCAAATGGGAGAGAGGATTAGGAGTCCCGGATGTGTCTCTATTAGCAAAACTTTCAATAATATTGGATACCGATATAGAAAGTTTGCTTAATGGAGACATATTGCATAATGGGCAACAGTGGTGCGGAATCCTAATGTTGGATCAAGAAGAAAATGAGATGATTTATGCAGGAACGATTCTCCACGATAAACCTATAATACATTATCTGCTAAGCTATTTTATGCTGGTCGGAATTAAGAATATTCTAATATTTTCGGCGTTAAGAAGCTATGAATATATAGAAAACTTGTGTAAGTTAGAAAATAAATGGGGAATAAGAATAGAAAATGTATTATATGAGAATACGTTTGCCTCGGAAAAATATATCAATATAAAAAATTATGTAGCAAATAGAAATGTTGTCTTGATAAAAGGCTATAATTTTATATATGGCACTGATGTTACAAAGTATATGCAGAGAGCTATGGTAAAACCAGAAGTCTCAACAATATTTTGTCTGTTGTATAAAGTTGATGATCAGAGTAAAAGAATCAGTTATGATACAAACTTAAAAATTGTCAATTTGGATTCTGCAGAAAAGGTGGAAAGTCTGGATGAATACTATACAGCACCAATGCTATTTATTAGCAAAGAGGTATTCAACAAAGGTTCTTTTTCACTGTATGATCCGGTTCAATCATTATTGGATCCGAAGAATTTTAGAAAAGCAGAGGCCGAGTTGATAGGAAGAGGACTTATTTTTGTTAAATTAAAAAATCAGGATGATATACAAAATGCCTCAAAAGTTATTAAATTTATTCAAGATACTCAAAGAATAAAGATTGCAGACTTAGTGGAAATTGCAATGAGGCGAGGCTTATTGTAAGGAGGATAATTAGGTTATATGAGACTGGGAATTTATGGTACAGGTGGTTCTGGAAGAGAAGTATTTGATATGATTGAGATGAATCCTTCTTTAAAAAAATGTTGGGATGAAATTATATTTATAGATGATACAAAGCAAGAGGGGACCTTTATGCAATGCAGAATGATGCCCTTAGTTAGCTTGTGCCATAACATTAAAAAGGATGATATAAAGGTAGTAATAGCTGTTGGAGAACCAATGGTTAGAAAAAAACTCTATGATAGAGTGGCAGAGAGTGGCTTAGGCTTAGCGACCATTATTCACCCGTTAGCGCAGGTAAGTGGAAGCGCTAAGATCGGGGAAGGAGTAGTAATTCAGGAACATGTGACAATATCTTCGGACGCAGTGTTGGAGGATAATGTGTTTATAAATGGAAAAACTATTATAGGACATGATGTTCATATTGGAATGCACTGTCAGATATCCAGTTTCTCTATTGTGGCAGGATATACGCAGGTTGGTGAGGAAACCTATATTGGAGTGTCATCATCTATTAGAGATCACATAGTAGTTGGACATAATGTAATAGTCTCCATGGGAGCAGTCGTGATGAAAGATGTTAGAGATAATAAAGTAGTAATGGGAAATCCAGCACGCGAAATAGCTGAAAATTCTGGCTCGGTATTTAAATAGTAAAACTAAATTTTATGATTAAAGAGGTGAGAAAGTGAACAAAACGGTTATTATCACAGGTTCAAACAGAGGAATAGGAAAACAACTGGTAAAAACATTTGCAGAAAATAACTACGATATATGGGCGTGTGCGAGAAAACAAAGTAATGAATTTGAAGATACATTGAAAAACATTGCTGACAACAATAATGTAACTATTACACCGATATATTTTGATTTATCGGATGAGGCACAAACTAAAGAAGGCATTAAAAGCATTCTGCAGGAAAAACGAAACATAGATGTTCTTATCAATAATGCAGGAGTACCATATGGCGGTTTGTTTACAATGACATCTATTGCAAAATTAAAAGAGGTATATGAAATAAATGTTTTTGCGCAGGTTCAGATTATGCAGCTGGTAGCAAGACAAATGATGAAACAAAAAGCGGGTTGCATCATAAATATGTGTTCTGTTGGAGGAATAGAAACGAACCCCGGCTATCTGGCATATGGATCAAGTAAAGCGGCTATGATATGGATTACAAAATCTGTGTCAAAAGAACTTGGACAATATAATATCAGGGTAAATGGAATTGCACCGGGACTTATCGATACGGATATGGGAAATTATAAATCAGAAGCGGAACTTAAAAAAGTTTTGGATAGAATGAGTATTCACCGAATGGGAAAGACGGAAGAAGTTGCTAAAGCCGCTTTATACATTGCATCTGAAGATGCTAGTTATATGACAGGGCATATAATGGTGCTTGATGGAGGACGTGTTTAATGAATAATAATGAAATGAAAATAAATCGAAGTTATGCCTTTTCAAAAGCAATGCGTTTAAAAGCACTAGAGATGGCAAAATCCACGGGGAAAGCAGGCGCGCATTTGGGTGGAGGATTTTCCTCTATGGATATTATCGCCACGTTGTATGGAGGAATTTTGAATTATCGGTCAGACCAACCGGATTGGGAAGGTAGAGACCGATTTATTACCAGCAAAAGACATTGCTATTTGGCGAGTTATTCTGCCTTGGAACAGGCAGGCATGATCAATCATGAGCAACTAATGAGCTTCCACGAAGACGGTGGTGAGTTAGCAGGCTATCCATGGAATCCACAAATGGGAATAGATTTTTCGGGAGGCAGTTTAGGAATGGGACTGTCCGTTGGAATTGGAATGGCAATGGCAGGAAAAAGGAAAAAGCTAGATTATAAAACATATGTCCTTTTAGGTGATGGAGAATGCAATGAAGGTGCTAATTGGGAGGGATTTATGTCAGCGGCTAAATTTCAATTAGACAATTTGATTGTGATTATTGATAATAACCATATGCAGTTTGATGGAAGAGAAGAAGAAATTATGCCTATGGGATCATTTAAAGAAAAGGTAGAGGCGTTTGGCTTTGTTGCAGTAGATGTAAATGGACATTCTATAGAAGATCTATATCAGGCATTCCTCACACAACATGAAGGAAAACCGTTAGCGATTGTGGCAAGTACGATTAAGGGCTATGGGCTTCCTAGTATTGAAAACAAAGCAGAGTCTCATCATATTATGTTAAGTGAAGAAGATTATGAGTGTATGATGAAAGACATTGAGGAGGGAAGATATGATAGAGTATAATAAAAGAAACATGCGCTCATGGTCTATCATGGGAATAAATCCTTCCATATGGAGTGTTGGATTTAATGAGGTGGCCGATGAGAGAAAAGATTTAGCTGTTATTACGGCAGATTTATCAAGATTTTCTGGCCTCGAAAGAATGACAGCAAAATATCCGGAAATGTTTTACAATGTTGGAATTGCAGAACAGAATATGATAGGAATTGCTGCAGGGATGGCAATGGAGGGATATCAAACATATGTTACAACATATGCTCCATTTGTGACTTATAGATGTGCAGATCAAGTACGCCATTTAATGGGAAATATGAATTTAAATATAAAAGCAATTGGATCATCTGCAGGTTTAACTTCAGGATGGTCAGGAACTGCGTTGTTGGCAATTAGTGATATTGCACTCATGAGGAGCATTCCTAATATGACTGTTTTATCCCCGGCAGATTGTACAGAAGCTATTAAAATGATGCAGGCAATTTCTGAAGTCGAGGGACCTGTGTACATGAGATTATGTGGCACAACAGGGATTCCAATGATTTATAATGATGATTATGACTTTAAAATAGGCAAGGCAGTTACATTACAAAAAGGAACCAAAGTTGCATTGATTGCTACGGGAGTTTCTATGGTATCAGAAGCTCAGAAGGCTGCTCAATTATTAGAAAACGAATTAGGCGTGAAGCCGACGGTGGTCAATATGCATACAATAAAACCTATTGACGACGAATGTATAAATGAAATTATTGATACACATGAACTGATTGTTTCAATAGAAGAACATAATATATTGGGTGGACTTGGCTCTGCAATTGCAGAAATAATGACATTGAAAAAGACAGAGTGCCAACAATTGTTTATAGGTATTAATGATGCAAATTGTAAAATGGGCAGTAGATCGTTTATGTTAAAGCAAGTGGGACTTGTAGCGGAAGATATTGTTTTGAAAATAAAAGGGAGCTTGGGGATAAAGAATGATTGAAGATTTTTATAAGTATAGCCCTTATGAACTGGATAAAGAACAAAAAAATGAGCTTTTGACAAATGAATTGATTAGCTTGACGAAAGCTCATGCTGAAAGATGCGAGGAGTATAAGAATTTCCTTGAAACTATTAATTTTGATGAAAGCAAAGTTAACAGAGTGGAAGATATTCCTTTTTATCCAGTGAGAATGTTTAAGGAATACGACTTACTTAGTATTGATCGACAAGAAGTATTTAAAGTAATGACTTCCTCAGGAACGACAGGACAAAGGGTGTCAAAGATATTTGTGGATAAAGAAACTGCGATGATCCAGCAAAAGGTAATGATTAAGATTTTAAGTGACTTTTGGGGAAAAAAGCGTTTACCCATGCTAATTGTAGATACTCCGGCAGTACTGAAGGATAGAAAAATGTTTACGGCCCGGGGAGCTGCCATATTGGGGCTTCAAGTGGCAGCCAGAGAAATGGTTTATGTATTGAACGATGATATGACGCTTAATACGGATATCCTTGATAACTTTTTTGAAAAGTATCCGGATCAACCATTTATTATATTTGGCTTTACATTTATGGTATGGCAGCATTTGTATAATAATTTATTAAAGTTGGATAAAAAATATGATATGTCAAAAGCCTGGCTGATGACAGGCGGTGGTTGGAAAAAATTGGAATCGGAGAAAATATCCCGAGAAGAGTTTAAAGAGCGGATAAATCAGGTTTGTGGTATTGTTCACTTCTTAGATCACTATGGGATGGTGGAGCAGACAGGATGTATATATGCAGAGTGTGAATACGGTCATTTGCATGCTAGTATATATTCAGATGTGATTATTAGAAACTATAAGGATTTTTCAGTTTGTCCAATAGGTACACCAGGAATAATACAGGTTGTATCTGCTTTACCGCATTCATATCCGGGTCATTCACTTCTTACAGAAGATGAAGGAATCGTTTTGGGGGAAGATGATTGTCCCTGCGGAAGAAAAGGGAAGTATGTAAAAATTCTTGGAAGAATGAAAAGCGCAGAATTGAGGGGGTGCAGTGATACTTATGCAGATAAATTCAAATAAAATAGAATTTCTTGTAGGAGATATGGAAGTGTTGCAAAATATGCAAAAGACACCAGCACTACCTACTTTTTCAAGTCAAGCAATATCTTTTTTGGCAGATTTGTCTCGAGAATTGCTTAAGGATGCAAGAACCAGACAGTATGTAGACGTAATGTCATATGCATATTGGATCAGGAGGGCTTCTATCGAAAGTGTTCGTAGCAAACACACAGATTATCATTGCCGATTAGGTAGAGGTATTGCTTTTCATATTGCACCTTCTAATGTACCTGTTAATTTTGCTGTATCCATGACCTCCTCATTGTTGGCAGGAAACTGTACTTTGATAAGAGTATCAAATAAACAGTTTCCGCAGGTGGACATTATTTGTCATGCTATGAATAAGTTGCTTAACACAGAACACTCAAATATGAGGCCGTATTTTTGCTTGATTAGATATGAACATAGTGATGATATTACAAGAGAATTGTCGGCTATTTGTGATGTGAGAATTATTTGGGGTGGAAATAGAACAATAGAAACAATACGGCAAGCACCTCTTCCACCCAGAGCAATTGAAATGGCATTTGCTGATAGACATTCGATTGCCATTATTAATTCGGATGAGTATATGAAGGGGGATTCAAAAGAAATAGCAAAGGGATTTTATACGGACACATATTACTCGGATCAAAATGCGTGTAGTTCCCCACGACTGGTTGTTTGGATGGGAAATTCCATTAAAACAGCAAAAGAGAAGTTCTGGAATGAACTAGAAGTGTTGGTTAGAAATGATTACGAAATGAAGCCAATACAAGCAGTAGATAAATATACATCGGTATGTATGCTTGGAATGAAGGAAAATAACCAGCATTTAGTATCAAAAGATAATTATGTTGTTAGAATGGAAATAGACACTCTAAAATCATATCTGATGGATTATAAAAATGGAGGAGGATATTTCTTTGAATATTCTGCCGAGAAATTGGAGGAAATAGAGCCGATTTTAACAAAGCAATGTCAGACTATTTCGGTATATGGCATTGATAAGAATGTGGTGAAAAAATTAGTGTTTGATAAAGGAGTACGTGGAGTAGACAGAATCGTAGAACTGGGTCAAACGATGGGACTTGAGTTTATTTGGGATGGATATAAAATGATTGAGACGATGTCTAGATTTGTGTATACCGGAGGATATCAATAATGGGAATTTTGCAGGGAAAAACAGCTGTAGTTACTGGAGCAAATCGTGGAATAGGCCGTGCTGTTGTAGAACGATTTGCAAATGAGGGGGCAAAAATCTGGGCATGTGCGAGAAAGAGTAATAGTGAATTTGAAAGAGATATGTCTGAACTGGCTGAAAAATATAATACTGAAATCATCCCATTGTATTTTGATATAGCAACAGAGACTGAGATTAAAGAAGCGGTTAAGCAGATATACAAAACTAAAGAAAACGTAGATATACTTGTTAATGTGGCAGGTGTTGTAAATGCAACTTTGTTCCAAATGACGCCAATGCATGAAATCAGGGATGTTTTTGACACTAATTTCTTTGGACCAATTTGTTTGACACAGTATATTATAAAATTAATGAGTAGGCAAAAAAGCGGATCTGTAATAAATGTTGCTTCTATTTCGGGAATAGATGTAAATCCGACTAATTGTACTTATGGAAGCAGTAAGGCAGCATTGATACATTTTTCAAAAATTTTAGCTTCGGAAGTAGGACAAATAGGGATTAGGGTGAATGCTGTAGCACCTGGTCCTACCGAAACGGACATGATAAAGACTGTACAGGATGTTGTTGGGAGTGACCATTTATTAGAGAGGTGCGCAATGGGACGGTGTGCAATGCCCCGTGAAGTTGCTGATACGATTGTATATTTGGCCAGTGATTACTCATCATTTATAAATGGGCAGGTGATTAGAGTTGATGGCGGATCAAAATAAAGTAGATGAGATCAGAAGGATTGCTGCAGGTGCAAGAAAATCGCTAGTAAAGATGAGTGAATGTTGTTCCAAAACAATGCATTGGGGGGGAGCACTTTCGTGCATTGATATTTTGGCTACATTATATGGAGAAGTACTGAATATAAGTAGCGATGATTCAAAATCAGATATATTTATTTTATCTAAAGGGCATGCAGGACCAGCGTTGTATGCAGTATTAGAACAGATTGGTGTAATATCAGAGACTCAACTAGAGCAATATAGAAAAGATGGTACTAATTTGACGGAACTGGCTGAGTACAATAGGGAGTTAGGGATTGAGTGCTCTGGTGGCAGTTTGGGCCTTGGCTTATCGTATGCGGTTGGAATTGCGCTTGCAATGAAGAAAAGAAATATGAAGACTAAGGTTTATGTATTATTAGGCGACGGAGAATTAAATGAAGGATCGGTCTGGGAAGCTGTTATGTTTGCAGCACAGAACCATTTGGATAATTTATATGCTATAATTGATAAAAACGATCTTCAATCGGATGGGGATACGGGTGCAATTATTGATATGAACGAGATGAAGCAACCATTTATGGCATTTCAATGGGATGCAGTAGAGGTAAATGGACATGATTGTACTCAAATATATGATGCATTAAGAGAAGCAACAGGAGAAAAACCACATGCTGTAATAGCCCACACGGTTAAAGGCAAGGGGATTTCATTCATGGAAGGCGATAACAGCTGGCATGATAGAAAAATAAGTGAACAAGAGTTGACCCAGGCAAAAGAGGAGGTGGGGCTGATTGCTGAATCTTGATTCAAAGAATATAAGATTTTTGGCCAGAATGGGTGCCAGAGGTACTTTAGGACAAGTGGTATATGATTATTTGAAGGATGAAAGAGATCTATATGTTGTAACGGCTGATTTGATGCATGCATCAGGGTTTGACAGAGTAAAAAAAGATTTTCCGGAACGTTTAGTAAATGTTGGAATAGCGGAGCAAAATCTTATTGGAGTTTCTGCAGGATTGGCAAGATATGGAACCCCCGTTATAGCAACGTCGTGGGCAATGTTTACCTCTGTCAGAGTAGCAGATCAAGTGAGAAATTATATGGGATATATGCAGTCCAATGTCAAATTAATAGGTATGGACAGTGGATTCATACAGTCAGAATTTAGTTATTCGCACACTAATCCACCGGATATAGCAATTATGCGGACCATTCCCGGAATAAAGATACTTTCTCCATGTGATGGAACTGAAATTTATAAGGCTGTTGTAAGCGCAATCGAGTACAAGGGACCTGTGTATATACGATTGACAGGAGATACATTAATGCCTATAGTGTATAAAGACGCTACCTATAATTATGAGATTGGAAAAGCCAATATTCTAAAGAAGGGAAATGAGATTGCAATTATTGCCACGGGAAATATTGTAAAAAATGCTTTGGATGCGGCAGATCTTTTGAAAGATCAAATTGACTGCACAGTGATCGACATGCATACTATAGTTCCGTTAGATGCTACTCTTTTACAAGAGTTAAAACATTATAAATTAATCGTGACAGTAGAGGAACATTTGAAGGCTGGAGGATTAGGAAGTGCAATCGCAGAATATTATGCTGCCGAAGCAGTGAAACCAAGGCATATTATTCTTGGAGTTGATGATATCTATACTCCAAGTGGGACAACAGGTTATGTTCAAGAACAAGTAGGATTAAGTTCTAGGCAAATTGCGGAAAGGATAATAAAAGAATTTAGAAGTTGAAACATTTGCATACAAAAAGTATATTCTATGTGCGATTTTAGTTCCAAATAAATTTGGAATTAAATAATATAAAATTACTATGTAACGTTAGAAAAGGAGAAAAAACATGACAAATTTAGAAAAGTACAATCAGGCGTTTATTGAATCATTAGAGGTTACTGAGGACCAGCTGAATGGGTTACAGTATCAGCAGATTCCTAACTGGGATTCTGTAGGCCATATGGGATTGATAGCAGCAATTGAAGATGCATTTGATATCATGATGGATACGGATGATATAATCGATTTAAGTTCATATGAAAAGGGAAAAGAAATTTTAGCAGCTAATTATAACATTGAATTTTAAGGAAAAAATAATGTGGAAATTTGAAGAGTATGCAGCTAATACGGCAGTTATAGATGAATATGGCACAACCTTATCTTATCAGGAATTGAATGCGGAAAACTCAAAATTAGTAGAAAAGATTGGAAAAAGGTGCCTAGTATTTTGCTTTTGCCAGAATTCTATTGGTTCAATAATGGGATATACGGCCTTTATTAATAGTAATATTCCAACAGTCCTTTTGAATGCTCATTTGGATGAAGAATTGAGGGATGTTTTACTGGATAATTATAAGCCGTCATATCTTTGGTTACCTAAAGAGCAATTAGATAGTTTCCAGAATATGGAAAAAGTGTATGAGACATATGGATATGCATTACTTAAGACTCACTTTGATGTGGAGTATCCATTATATGATGAATTGTGCTTAATGCTTACCACATCAGGATCAACAGGAAGTCCTAAATTTGTAAGACAAAGCTACAAAAATGTACTGTCAAATGCACGTTCTATCGTGGAATACTTGGAATTGGATGAGACAGAACGCCCCATCACAACATTACCAATGAACTACACATACGGATTGTCTATAATCAATAGTCATCTGCTTGTAGGTGCTACCATTTTGGTGACCGATAAAGGACTTATGCAGAAGGAATTTTGGGAGTTTTTCAGGGAACAGAAAGCTACATCCTTTGGCGGAGTACCTTATACTTACGAAATGTTAGATAAGCTTAGATTCTTCCGAATGAACCTTCCGTCGTTGAGATATATGACGCAGGCTGGTGGTAAATTGATTCCTGAATTGCATGCAAAATTTGCGGATTATGCCGATAAAAACGGGAAAAAATTTATTGTAATGTATGGACAATGTGAGGCAACAGCAAGGATGGGATATTTGCCTGCAGAAAAGGCAATTGAAAAATGTGGTTCCATGGGAATTGCTATACCGGGAGGCAAGTTTAAACTGGTAGATGGCAATAACGATGAAATTACAAGCCCATATACTACAGGAGAACTTGTATACGAGGGAGAAAATGTCACATTAGGTTATGCGGAATGTGGCGCAGACCTGAGTAAAGGCGATGAACGCAGCGGTATACTGCAAACAGGTGATATGGCTCAGTTCGATAAAGATGGCTATTATTATATAGTTGGTAGAAAAAAGAGATTTCTTAAGATATATGGCAACAGAGTTAATTTAGACGAAGTTGACCGACTCATAAAAGGAAAATTTGAAAGTATCGATTGTGCCAGTGCAGGAATTGATGACCATATGTATCTGTTCTTAACAGATGAAGAAAAGGCTGAAGCGGTTAGAAACTTTGTTATCGAAAAGACAGGATTGAATTCGGCTGCGTTTAAGACGATTATTATCGATGAAATTCCCAAAAATGATGCAGGAAAAACATTATATAGGGAATTAGAAAAATATTACAAGAGCGTATAGAAAACGGTACGCAGAAATATAGGAGGCTCTTTATGAAATTAATATGCCTAACTTATGCAGGAGGCAATGCAGCTTTTTATGATCAATTACAAAAGGAATTATCAAAAAGTGTAGAAGTGATTGCCTTAGAATATGCGGGGCATGGCCAGCGTCATAAAGAGCCTCTTTATAGAACGTTTGATGAGTTATCAAGAGATATGCTGAGGCTGTTAAAGGAAAAACTTGTAGCTGGAGAAGATTATGCAATTATGGGTTATAGTATGGGAACAATTTCGACAATAGAACTCCTAAAGAGGATATTACAAGATACGATATTGAATAATCCGATACACATTTTTCTTGCAGCGCATGAACCGGCTACTAAAAAAGAACTCAAAAATTATGCTGATAATGAAATGGATGAGCTCATAAAGGAAAGAACCATTCAGTTTGGGGGGATTCCTCAAACACTTATAAATAACAAAAGCTTTTGGCGTATGTACTTGCCAATTTATAAAGCTGATTATACATTGATTGGAACCTATAAATTTGAAGAACTGAATTTGAAAACGAATATTCCAGCAACCGTTTTTTTTTCCGAAAGTGATACACCGTATGAGAAAATGGAAGCATGGAATAAATATTTTATAAATAAATGTGATTTCGTACAATTTGAAGGAAATCATTTTTTCATTTATGATCATTATAGTGAAATTGCAAGAATAATAGAAAATAGGTTGGGTATGTGAAAATGACATTTGAAGAATTATTAGAGATACAGCCGTATTCATTAAATAAAGAGCAGAAAAAAAGAATATTGACGCAGCGATTAGTGGAACTGACACAGTTGCACAGGGAACACTGTTCGGAATATGCACAAATCCTAGATAGTATTTCTTTTGATGAAAATAAAATACAGAATTATGAGGAAATTCCATTCTTACCGGTTAGGCTTTTTAAAGAATTATCATTAAAAAGTGTTTTAGACGAAGACATAGTAAAAACAATGACGTCATCAGGAACATCGGGACAGGCAGTATCTAAGATATATTTGGATAAGAGAACTTCATCAAATCAACAGAAAGCTATGGTAAAGATTGTTAATGAATTTACAGGATCCAGTCGTATGCCCATGATAATTTTAGATTGTCCGTCTGTCGTAAAGAATAGGGCAATGTTTTCGGCTAGAGGGGCAGGAATACTAGGATTTTCTATTTTTGGTGCAAAGAAGATATATGCGCTGGATGATGAAATGAAATTGGATGTCGATGGATTAAAGGAGTTCTTAGAAAAGTATAATGGACAAAGAATATTCATGTTTGGCTTTACCTTTATGATATGGCAACATTTTTATAAAGAACTGGAAAGGTTAAAAAAAGAAGGGGTTACATTTGATTTATCAAATGCTGTTCTTATACATGGCGGAGGATGGAAAAAGCTTGTAAGTGAAGCAGTAAGCCCGGAGGAATTTCACCAAAGATTAAAAAATGTATGTGGCTTGGATCATATTCATGATTATTATGGTATGGTAGAACAGACGGGATGCATTTATATGCAATGTGAATGTGGACATCTGCATGCTAGTATTTTTTCGGACGTAATTATGAGAAGACCAGAAGATTTTAATGTATGTGATATCGGAGAAAAGGGTATTATTCAGGTAGTGTCTACAATTCCGGAATCTTATCCTGGACATTCTTTGATTACAGAAGATGAAGGAGTTCTTTTAGGAGAAGATGATTGTCCATGTGGCAGAAAAGGTAAGTATTTTAAAATATATGGCCGATTGAAAAATGCAGAGATAAGAGGGTGCAGTGATACTTATGCAGCAAAATTTAATTAATGAAATGGATGAAGTAAGCAGAAAAATAGAATATTTAGTTGGAAGTGCAACTACGATCAATGAAATGCGGGAGTTGGCGGCAAAAACACCGTTTGATAATGAGATAATAGATTTCTTAAATACACTTTCTAAAATGTTAATGAAACTTCCAGAGGCTAAAATGTATCCAGATGTTATAACTTTAGCATTTTGGATGAGAAAATCATCTGTTATGGAGCTTCGCGAAAGATTTATGAAGCAAACGAAGGATATTGTTTTAGGAAGAGGTATAGCTTTTCATATTGCTCCATCTAATGTACCTGTAAATTATGCGTATTCATTAGTGACAGGCTTACTAACAGGAAATGCAAATATTGTTAGAATTCCATCAAAGGAATTTCCTCAGGTTTCAATTATTAATAAAGCAATAAAATCGATACTTGAAGAATATCCGAATGTAGCAAGGTATATATGCCTTGTTCGATATGAAAGAGACCCCAATATTAATGATTTGATTTCTGGAATTGCAGATATCAGAATTATTTGGGGCGGAGATAATACCATAAAAGAAATTCGGAAATCACCATTGGGAGCAAGAGCAAATGATGTGACATTTGCAGATAGGTACTCGTTAGCAGTAATTGACAGTGAGCAATATTTAGCAGTGGATGACAAGGAACGGCTGGCGGAAGAATTTTACAATGATACCTATCTCTCTGATCAAAATGCATGTACAAGTCCTAGAATGGTTGTGTGGCTAGGAAATTCTAAAGAAGAAGCCAAAGAGTTGTTTTGGAAGTATGAACATGAACTTGTAAAAAAGAAGTATGAGTTTCAGCCTATTATGGCGATTAATAAACTTACAAGCTGCTATATGACATCCATTTTGTTTGCAGGATCTAAAATAAATAGAATGGAAGATAATTATATAGTTCGTGTAATGGTTCCAAGGGCAGAACTAAGACTTATGGATTTGAAGGACAATTCGGGCTTCTTTTTTGAATATGATTGCGATGACATAATGGAAATACGCGATTTGTGTGATAATACGCATTGCCAGACGATAGGCTTTTTGGGAAACAGAGAGCAAATATTACCGCTGATCGCATCGGGAGTAAGAGGAGTAGATAGAATAGTTCCAATAGGGAAAACAATGGATTTTGATTTTATTTGGGATGGCTATAACTTGGTTGAACGGATGACAAGAACAATCAAAATTAATGTGTAACAGAGAAGGTGTGTAAGTGAGAAAGGCATGCATAGTAGGAAATAGAAAAGTAGTAATAGTGGGGGCTGGATATGTAGGATCTTCGATAGCATACGCATTAGCCTTAAGAGATATTGCTCGTGAGATTGTGCTAATTGATATTAATAATGAGAAAAGTATGGGAGAGGCACAGGATATAAGACATGGATTGCCGAGCATGGGAACAGCGGATTTATATGCAGGAGACTATTCAGACTGTGCTGATTCGGATTTGATTGTAATTACAGCTGGAAGAAGTAGAAAACCAGGGGAGACAAGACTTGATTTAGCGGCAGAAAATACTAAAATAATTAAAAATGTTATCGAGTCTATAAAACAATATTATACTAGAGGATGTATATTAATTATTTCAAATCCAGTGGATATATTAACGCAAAAGGTTAGTGAATGGATGGAAATTCCTAATGGAATGGTTTTTGGATCGGGATGTTTATTAGATACTTCACGTTTTGTAAGGGTAATAGCAGATTATCTAAATTTAAGCACAGGAGTGATTAATGGGTACTTGGTAGGCGAACACGGAGAGCATCAGGTGCCAGTATGGAGTAGAGTTACGGTTGGAGGAATTCCGATTGCTGAATATTGTGAGCAAACTTTTATTGAGTGGAATGCTGAAGTGAGAGATAGAATAGCTCAAGATACAAGGAAGATGGGGGCGGAGATTATTAAGGCAAAAGGGAGAACCCATTATGGTATAGCGACCACAGTATGTTATATAGCTGATGCTATTATAAATCAGCGACCAACTATTGTTTCTGTCAGTTCTCCACTAATGGGTGAACATGGTGTTAGAGGGGTTTCTTTGTCGGTCCCTTCTGTAATCGGTCCGGCAGGGGTACAACAAAGAATTAGAGAAAAATGGTTGCCAGAAGAATACAGAGGCTTTTTTGATGCTGTGGATGCTGTTAGGAATACACTAAACGAACTTACAGTATAGATTTAAATATAAAGAAAGACAATAAATAATGAATATCGTGTTACTATCCGGCGGATCAGGGAAACGTCTGTGGCCGTTATCTAATGATATTAGAAGCAAGCAGTTTATTAAGATTTTCAAACAGGAAGATGGATCTTATGAGTCCATGGTGCAGAGAGTTTATCACCAGATCAAAAAGGTAGATGCGGAAGCAACAGTGACAATTGCGACAAGCAAGACACAGGTCTCAGCAATTCATAACCAGTTGGGTGAAGATGTAGGAATTTCCGTAGAGCCTTGCAGAAGAGATACTTTTCCTGCCATTGCGTTGGCTACGGCATACTTGGTGGATGTGCTGGGAGTGTCCCCGGAGGAATCTGCCGTTGTATGTCCGGTAGATCCCTATGTGGAGACAGATTACTTTGAGGCGTTGAAGAAACTGTCAGATCAGGCAGACAAAGAAGAGGCAAATCTGGTATTGATGGGAATTGAACCTACATATCCCAGTGAAAAATACGGATATATTATTCCAGCAACTTCGGAGCAGACTGCAATGGTATCTACTTTCAAAGAGAAGCCAACAATGGAAGTGGCAAAAGAGTACATTTCGCAGGGGGCTTTGTGGAATGGTGGAGTATTTGCATACAAGCTGAAGTATGTTATGGAGATTGCCCATAAATTAATTGATTTTTCAGATTATCAGGACCTGCTTACTAAATATGCAACGTTGCCTAAGATTTCTTTCGACTATGCGGTAGTTGAGAAAGAAGATAAGATCCAGGTGCAGCGCTTTGCCGGGCAATGGAAAGATCTCGGAACATGGAATACTCTGACAGAAGCAATGAAAGAGGCTGTCGTTGGAAAAGGCGTATTGAATGATAATTGTTCTAATGTGCATATCGTGAACGAGATGGATGTTCCGGTTCTGGCTATGGGACTTCATGATGTTGTAATATCTGCATCCCCAGAAGGGATTCTTGTTTCTGACAAAGAGCAGAGTTCCTATATCAAACCGTTTGTAGACAAGCTTGAACAGCAGATTATGTTTGCGGAGAAAAGCTGGGGCAGCTTTCGAGTATTGGATGTAGAAACGGGTTCGCTGACGATTAAGGTGACACTTAATGAAGGCCATTCTATGAACTATCATAACCATAAGCACCGCGATGAAGTGTGGGTTGTAATATCCGGTGAGGGTAAAACCATTATTGATGGCGAAGAACAACCTGTGAAGGTAGGCGATGTGGTGAAAATGCCTGCTGGATGTTGCCATACGGTTATTGCAGAGACGGAATTAAAATTGATTGAGGTGCAGATCGGAAAAGATATTAGTGTGCAGGATAAGGAAAAGAAGGAAATGAATTTAAATAGATAAGTGAGTACCAAAGATAGGGGGAAATTAGCATGCCAGCAATTATTTGTATACTGTTGCCGCCATTATTATTAGTGGCGGTTCGACATAAACTACGAAAACAATCGTTAGAATGGAATATTGGGTTACTGGTTGAATACTTGATTTCAACTTTAATTTTAAATCTTATAGTAATGATGATTACTTATTTTGTTGGCGGAAACTCTCAAAATTTTTCAGAGTCATTAAATAATTCTGTAGGATTCACAGTGCAATATATGGCATTGGCATCTGTATTGGCACTTTTGGAACCGATCATTTTTAGCATGGTGAATTTGGGGTTCAAGTATAAACCATTTTCATTCAATATGCATTCCATAGCAATTATTCTATTTTATTTTACTACGTTGACTTTTGGATTAATAGGGTTCATGAGATGTTTTGACAATGCCTTTTGGGGAGATGAAGGATATACAATTCGATTAGCTAAAATGTCATTGAAAGATATGATATATGCAACAGCTGGAGATGTGCATCCGCCATTATATTATTTCTTAGTAAAGGGATTATATTGTTTATTTGGAAATAATGGATTTACATATCAGCTTTCGGCATGGCTTCCCTATTGTGCGATATTATTATTGGCATGCAGTGTCATTCGTAAGGAATTTGGAGTGATTACAGCATGAATTGTGGTTGTTTTTGATTCGGTGATAAGTGAGGCAATTACGCATAACGCAGAGGCTAGAATGTACACATTGGCTGCATTTTTCGTATTAGCAGCGTATGTGGAGCTCTATTATATTCTAAAATCCGGAAAAATAATTCACTGGGTATTGTTCGCTATATGTTCTCTGGGAGCAGCCTATACGCATTATTATGCACTGATTACAGTAGCTTTTTTCTATTTAACCCTATTAATTATGATGTTTTTCCAACATAAATTAATAAAACCTACAGTGATCACATCGGTTATGACGATTGTAGGCTATTTGCCATGGCTTACCATATTGATTTCGACTTTTAAAAGAACGGCAGCGGGCTGGTGGTCAACAGACATTCCGGAGTTTAAAAATACATTACAATCAGCATTTGATCGTTCGTGGCTGCTGTATACTTTTTTTGTGATTGTTCTTATCTATACACTATATCAGTTAAAAGTTTTGAACTTTAAATATGACAAGCAGAAATGGAAAGATAAGAAAGATGTATTTCAGATTAGGGTGAGTCTGGGAGAGAGACTTAGTGTCTCCAGGGAACTAAGTTGGATATTGTCGGGAGTAATGGCATTTGTTGGTACGGCAATAGTTGGAATGGGCGTTTCAAGAGTTGTTAGACCATTATTTCTTATTCGATATATTTATCCGGCGTCTTTAATTGCCTATATGGTAATGGGGCATTGCCTCTCAAAGTTAAATTTTAGACGTCTGTATGCAGTATTATTATGCGTAGCTATTCTTTGGATGAATGTGCCTGTATTACTGGGCACTTGTCGATCAGAAAGGGAATTAAACAGAGAAACGACAAAATTCATGCAGATGGTAAGCCCGGAAAAAGATGCAAGAATATGTACGAATGTACTTGATATTAATTGGACATTAGCAGATTATTATTATCCGGGAATAGCACATTCGTATTATGATACCCCAACTGCAATTGAGGCTGATGAGAAGACATTCTGGTTGATATGGCGAGACAAACTGTCAGATGACAGTTTGCTGGAATTAAGTCAAAGGGGATTGAATGCTGAAGAGGTTTATGAAGGACGATTCCCTAATACGATATATTGTTATGTGTATCGCGTAGTGAGGTAGAAGATAGATATTTAATTATGCGTTTGCTATTAAAGTGAAGTAAACGCTCCATAGGCGCTTACGGTATTTTTGCCACAATAGGGTACAATGGAAATAAGGTCAGTACATGGGAGATACCAACAGGATGAGCACAAATTCCAAAGAAAAAAGAAATAATTACATTTATATTTTAAAGGCTCTTGCCATATTCAGCGTAATATGTGCACACTCTACACCACTGGTTGATGGCAGCACCAAATGGAATGTTCTCAGTTCACAGCTGCTGGATTATCTGGGAACATTTGGGGTACCCATTTTTTTCAGCATTTCTGGTTATCTGTTTGCCGGAAACACGCGAAACTGGGGGGATTTTTGGAAACGTAAGGTGACTACACTTTTTTGGCCCTGGATCTGTTGTGAGACACTGTTGTGGTTTTATGTGGTGCTCCGAAAAGGCGGCATCAGCATAGCTGCATGGCTGTTGTTTCTTCTGGGTTATCATCATACGACATATTATCTCACCATATTAGTACTGTTTTACGTGATCTATTGGAAAATACGAAACCATGGTGTCATTTGGATGCTGAATGCTGTTTCGATCATAAGTATACTGGAGACTGGATGGAATGTGGGAATATTTCATCAGCTGAATATGATTCTGGACAGTTATTACCTGAACCCGTTTAACTGGATGCTTTTCTTTGGAATAGGATTACTGATGTACCGGGATCCGCAGAAAGCAATACAAAGTTTTAAAGGATGGTGGGGGATTTTATGCATATGTGGCAGTGCAGTATACTTTAGCGTCCATCTTTACCTAGGATTGGAATTCTATTATTTTTCAAAGTATGCGTTGATTGGTGATTTATTGAGTCTCGGAACCGTTGTATATCTCGGGCGGAAACTGATGAATGGGAAGAAAAAAGAGGTACTTCTGAAAATAGGAGACTGGTCTTTTTCCATTTATCTGCTGCACCAGTTTGTAGCGGGAATTGTAGTGGCTATCACAAATCGTTGGGATTTCTTTGTACTTACATTGTGTCGGCCATGGATCATATTGGCTATTACAGCCTGCATAGTGATGGTGATAGACAGGATCTTCCGGGAAAAGCTGTCCTGGGTCAGGACAATTATAGGAATCCGATGATTCTGCCGGCAAAGTGAATAGACCATTAATGTTGGAAGCTTTTCCTGTGCTGTTGGCGCGTCGGCAGATAGGCGAGTGATTAAGCATTGGTAGTTGAGAAAACAGCCCTCACATGTTATAATATCAGATAATTTGAAAATACAAAAATAAACGTTGGAAAGGTTAAGAAACGATGGAAGAACGTGAAATTGATTTACTGGATATGATAGCAGACATTCTGTCACATTGGAGAGGGTTGGTTGTTGCATTGGTGATTGGTGCGGTTTTGATGGGAGGTCTGAGTTATGTGAAATCCTATCAAAATATACAGAATATACAGAATGCACAGCCAATAGAAGAGGAGACAACGCTGGATGCAGCAACGGTGGAAAAACAGTTGATGCAACTGGAAGAAACTTTGGAGGAAAGCCAGAAAGCGGCGGTTTTGACTACAATGGATGACGAGAGAGAGTATATCTGGAAAGAGAATTATGCAGAGAATTCCGTGTACATGCAGTTGGATCCTTTTAATATTGCACAGCGACAGTTGGTATACCAGATTAAGGCAACGGAGGAAAACCAGAACCAGTCCTTGGGAACCACTTATGGGGATGTGCTCGATAATGTAGGCATGTATAATTGGGTGGAAGAGAAGACCGGTGTTCCGGCGGCTTATGTAAAAGAATTAATAACTGTCAGTACAACATCAGCAATTTCGATTGCAAACGATCAATTTGCAGGTACTGTGGGAACAGACAGACTGAAAATAACAGTAATACAAAAAGATGAAGAATCCTGCAAAGAACTTTCCGATGCAGTAAAGGCTTATGTGGAACAGCAGAAGGCAACATTGGCAACAGAAGTGGGAAACCATGAACTGATTTTATTATCGGAATCTGCAGGAATGACCTTAGGCATGGATGTTATGAATCGACAGATAGATTATGGCAATCAGGTTAGTAATCTCAGATCTGGGATCGCTTCTGCAAAAGCAGGATTTACTGCAGACCAGGCGAAGTATTATGATCTGTTGACTTGGGAAGAGGGAATGGATGAGGCAGAAATAGTGCAGAAGGATACCGTAGAGGAACAGGCTGTGGCAGTTTCACCTTCCGTCAGCAAGAAATATATCCTGTTAGGAGCTGTTTTGTTTGCGTTTGTTTATGCCGGAATTCTGTTCTTGGTATATATTTTCAACAGTAAGCTTCGTGTGTCCGATGAATTACAGAGTTTATATCACATTCCCCAGATCGGTGTGGTGGTAAAGGATTCTAAGAAGAAGTTTATTCTGGATAAGTGGGTAGATGATCTTCGTCACTACGGTAAACGGAAGTTTGATGCCGAACAGTCTATGGAGCTGGCATTTGTGGCAGTGAAGATTGCAGCAGTGAAAAATAAACTGAATACTATCTGTCTGATGGGATGTAATCTGGAGGCCGGTGCCGGCAGTGTATGTGAAAACCTTAAGACAGCATTAGAGAAGGAAGGCATCAACGTTACAGTTCTGGATAATGTCCTCTATAATGCAGAGTCCATGGAGAAAGTAGAGGCTATGACGGGAGTGGTATTGGTAGAAAAAGCCGGTTCTACTTTGTACAATGAAGTCGCAAATGAATTGGCATTACTGAAGAGACAGGATATTACAGTTTTGGGTGGAATTATTGTAGAATAAGATATATTAAGCATTGTTAAAGACTGCAGAATTCTTGTCTGACGAGACGATAGTAGCCAAAGTCCTTTTATGAAAAGGACTTTGGCTATTTTTTCTGGAATTCTAAACGGAGCATCTTTGGGCTTTATAAAATCAATCTATTCATTACTCGTTAAGGCAATAGGCAAGTTGAATATATTACCGTTGCGGTCAATGTATATTTTACTTTTTATTTTTTCCCATTCATCTTTAATACCAGCGCGTTCTCTAAATTTCTCTAAGATATTATCTTCTATGAGAAAACGTTCTCTGGTGGTAATTCTTTTCCCGGAAGATTTATGCTTTATGAAAATAATAAGGCGATGATCCTTAGATGTCTGTAACCATTTCCCAATATATTGCCACCATAATTTATCGGTCTCTCCGATGGACATTCCGAACACGCAGATAATACCGCTCTGATCTATAATATCTTTTACACGTTGAATTTTATTCTGTGCGAACCGTTTATTTGCTTCTTCCTTGACCAAACATTGTTTATATAAGGAGTTTTCTGCAAATTTTTTGTTAGCAATCTGCCCGACATCATTTACCCCTAAAATCATTTCGTCATCTAGGGTTCCGTGAATGTGTATTACGCTGCTTAATATTTTTGAATAATGATATCCATTAATAGAATTATATGTGCCTAAGTTATTACCGGTCATTTTTCTGGTTATTTCTACACATTTATCTAAAATATCAGTGTAATTAAAAGATATCACAGAGTATAAAAGGTCTCCCTTGTTTCCTCGAAGAATTTCTTCAATCTGTTGTTTGTGTTCAATAGGAAGATCCTGATAAAAGCTTGTAAAAGACTTTGCCATAGCTGTAGCAATCTCCGTATACTGATCCTCTGTAATAATCACTTTTCCCTGCTCATTCTCTAAATAATCGGCCAGTGAAAGCTCCAATAGATCTTTACTCTCGCCAAAACAATTTTCATAACCGGCCTGTACTTGTTCGGTAACCTTGCCTAAGGCCAACTCTAGGTCTGACCATAATTTCATATCGGTTTTCATTGACTTCGCTAAAAAGTCTTCTGAATGTTCTTTAAGATAATGTTTGCAGAATTGATCATACCTGGTTGCCAGACCAATGTTAAGGTCGAAACCATTTCCTATTAAAAAAGCTATTCGAGGCATTTGCAGTCATTCCTTTCTGATCGTATTTTTCTAGAAATTAGAGTTTGTACTCTTTAATTTCTTCACAAAATGAATCGATTTTTTTTCTTAAGTTCATTGCTGAGAAGATTAAATCTTTATTTTCCACTGTAATATCAATGCCATTGATGATTCTGAGGGCATCTTCCTTATATTTCTGTGTCAAGTTTAGAAGCTCATCATAAGTTTTGGCACCCGGTGTTTTAGGGCAAGTATCTTTATCTACAGTTTTTTCCTTGACTGTTATTAACCGATACATTCCTCTGTCAACATTTTCGATTACTTTGCTGGTGGTCATGGTTTTAAGACATCCGGCCGTGACTCCTTCAGAGACGATTTCTTCTGTTTGGGTTGCGATAAAAGCTTTGATTTCTTTGACACTGTGAATTTTTTCGTCATTTAAAAAACGAATAATAATTTCTTTAACACGCTGCGTTTTACTCATGATAACTTCCCTTCCTGTCCATGGAAACTTGAATGATATTTCTCTGATATAATTTATCATGAAACTTTCAAGAATGCAAAAAAAATATTAAAGAAAAGATGAAAGGCTTTGGACGATTATTTTATTTACTATCAGATAAGAGGTGGATATATAAATAAAATTTATGTTAAATTGAATTTGTGAATTATATTCAAAAACATTGAGCATAATTATATAGAAAGAATAATTTCGTGAATCATTTTGCGATATATTCGCAAAATGCAAAAAAATAGTTTGACTGAATTACTTACGTCGTGCTAATATGATAGTACACTTTATTTATATAAGGGGGTGTTACCATGTTACTTGATTTTTCTGTTGAAAATTATAAATCTTTTTTGAAAAAGGTTCAGTTTTCTATGACTCCGGCACCAAAACAACACGGTTTGGATTATAGTATTCTTACAGAAAAAATTGGAAGAAAAAGCATTAAAGGTCTATGTTCATCTGTAATTTATGGACCCAATGCATCTGGAAAAACGAATATTATTGGAGCAATGGATGCATTAAGAGCTATTGTACTTAGAGGAAATATTCGAAATGCAGAAGAACAGAGTTCTCCTAATAAAGCGGCATATGATTTGGAGTTAATTCCAAATAATTTATTAGAAGACATTGAACCGGTTGTATTCAAAATTTCATTTGTTGATAATTCAATGAAATTCGACTATGAACTTAGCATTTTATTGGGAACATTTTTGGAGGACACATATCAAAGATCAGTAAAATATGAGAAGTTATTGATCAATGAAGAGATGATGTTTGAAAGGACAGATAAAGTACATCTGGGAGACTATAAAAAAATAGGAAAATATATACCGGGTCAGACACTAAAAAATTCTGACGCAGTAAGTTTATTTGCAAATCAGAGTTTGGCAGAAGATGAGTTGTTTCTTTCGAATGGTTTTAAATTACTGGTATCACCAAAACTGTCCAAAACAATTAATGATTGGTTTGCGGAAAAATTCATGGTTATATATCGTGCGGATGCTATTCAGCTGATTAGAAGATTTTCTGATCCACAGAAAAAAACGGCGTTTGTAGAAAAGACAACAAATGAAGCAGCAAAAATTTTTGGAATTAATTCTAATTCCGTTGCGTATGTTGCGAATGGAGATGACGGCGAGGCCAAACTTTGCTCTATTTTCAAAGATAAAGAAGATGAGAATAGTGCAAAAGCTGTGTGGGCCGAAGTTTTTGAATCGTATGGAACCATTAGATTTATTAATCTGTTTCCGGTGGTGTTAAGAGCAATTGCGACGGGAGGAACACTTGTTGTAGATGAGTTTGATGCCTCTATACATCCAATGGCTCTTATGAGCATTATTAATGTTTTTCATAATGATGATATTAATAAGAAACGTGCGCAACTTATTTTTAATACGCATAATCCGATTTTTTTGAATTCAAATATATTCAGGAGAGATGAGATCAAATTTGTTGAGAAAAATGATGATTCTTTGCTGAGCGAGGTATATTCATTGTCTGATTTTGGAACTTCTGGTGAAAATGGAGTCCGAAAAGGCGATGATTATATGAAGAATTATTTTATTAGCCAATATGGTGCAATAAAAACGATTGATTTCTCTCCTATTTTTGAAAGCGAAGTTTTAGAGGAGGGAAATGATGGGGAATAGAAAAAGCTCAAAAAAATATTTTTTTAGTGTTGAGGGTGAAACGGAAGAATGGTATTTGCTTTGGCTAAGAGACTTGATTAACTCGACAGACCATGCTGCTTATAAAGTTTCTATTGATTGTAAAATAGAAAAGGATCCATTAAAACGTGCAAAAGGACTGGTTAATACTTCAAAGACAGAAATTTATCATTTTTTTGATTATGAAAGCGACGAAGACGTTCATGTAAAACAGTTTACGGATACAATGGATCGCATGAAGCAGGCAATGAGTATAGGAAAGCAGATTAAGTATAAATTCGGATATAGCAACTTTGCTTTTGACCTATGGATTGTACTTCATAAAATTGATTGCAATGGAGCACTGCCACATAGAAGGGGGTATCTGGCATATATAAACAGAGCTTTTGGAAAAAACTTTGAGAGTATGGCCGAATATAAGCGTGAAGATAATTTTAAAGGATGTTTAAATCAGTTAACGCTGGAGGACGTGATTAGAGCAATAGAAAGAAGTGAGCGTATTATGGTAAGAAACGCAGAAAACGGATATATATTACATAATTACAAAGGCTTTAAGTATTACAAAGAAAACCCTTCATTAGCTGTTTGGGAGGCTATAAAAAAGATTATGCAAGATTGTAAATTAATATGATAACTGATAACTAAAATGGAACGTCTCGGAGAAATTCGAGGCGTTTGGTTTTGATAAAATATTATGGTAGACTTCAATAAGGCGAAAATGACCACTTACAAAACGAACTATTAGTGTGGGAGAAAACGGGTATAATATATTGAAAAGCTGTCTCAGAGAATATGCGTAACAATTGCGTTTTTCCATATAATATGTTATGATGATTAGGAATTTTAAGTGTTGAAAGTGAGGACATTATGTTATTAGATAATAAATCCATTTTGATTACAGGTGGTACCGGCAGTTTTGGTAAGGCATTTACCAAGTATGTGTTGGACAACTACAATCCCAGGAAGATCATCATTTATTCCCGTGATGAATTCAAGCAGTTTATCATGCAGAATGAATTCAAACAGTATGCTGATAAGCTTCGTTTCTTCATTGGTGATGTCAGAGACAAGGAACGTCTGACCAGAGCATTTGAAGGTGTCGATTATGTTATCCATGCTGCAGCTCTGAAGCAGGTGCCTGCCTGCGAATACAATCCCGCTGAGGCGATCAAGACCAATATCCACGGTGCGCAGAATGTTATTGATGCCGCATTGGATACCGGTGTGAAAAAGGTGGTTGCCCTGTCAACGGATAAGGCTGTCAATCCGGTAAATCTGTATGGTGGAACCAAACTGGTATCTGACAAGTTATTCATTGCTGCTAACGCTTATGCCGGAAGCAAGGATATCTGCTTCTCCATCGTTCGTTACGGTAATGTGGCCGGAAGCCGTGGATCTGTTATTCCGTTCTTCCACAACATTATCAAGAACGGCGGTACCGAGCTCCCCATCACCGACTATCGCATGACCCGTTTCTGGATCAGTCTGCAGCAGGGTGTGGAACTGGTGATCAAGGCTTTGGAAGAGTCCAAGGGTGGTGAGACTTTCATCTCCAAGATTCCTTCTTTCAAGATCACAGATCTGGCTCAGGCAATGCTGCCGGGATGTGAGATGCCGGAAGTCGGAATCCGCGAAGGCGAAAAGCTTCATGAGATCATGGTAACCGTGGAAGATTCCATGAACACTTACGAATATGACAAGCACTTTATCGTATATCCTCAGATGGTATGGAGTGAATCCAGACGTGCTGTTCCTACGGGCAAGAGAGTTGCTGAAGGATTCTCCTATAGTTCCGGTAATAATACCGAATGGCTGAGTGTAGAGCAGATTCGCGAATTATTAAAGACAATTGATTTAGAAAAATAATTTTAAAAAGATCTGCCGGTATGAGAGCAGATCTTTTGCTTTTATTCCAGGGGCTTATTTCTTAAATAGCAAATCGTAGTAGGAAAATAGGCAGACTTTTAGAAAGAGGACTAGCATATGTGTGGAATTGTAGGATTTACAGGAAACAGACAGGCAGCACCGATCCTTCTGGACGGACTGTCAAAACTGGAATATAGAGGGTATGACTCTGCAGGACTTGCAGTCCGCGATGGCGATGCCTTGGCACAGGTAGTAAAGGCGAAAGGCCGTCTTTCTAATCTGGTCGAGAAAACGGACAATGGAAATGCGTTGAAAGGAACCTGCGGTATTGGACATACCCGTTGGGCGACCCATGGCGAACCCAGTCAGATCAATGCCCATCCCCATGTCTCCGGCAACTGTAGCAGATCCGGTTCCGGCGCGGTAGAATCGGAAGTGGTAGGCGTACATAATGGCATTATTGAAAATTACACGGAACTGAAAGAAAAACTGCTGAAGCATGGTTATACATTTTACAGCCAGACTGATACAGAGGTAGCAATCAAACTTGTGGATTATTACTACAAGAAGTATAAACTCGGTCCCATTGATGCCATTGCGAAAACCATGGTGCGTATTCGCGGATCCTATGCGTTGGAGCTGATGTTCCGTGACTATCCTGGTGAGATCTGGGTAGCGCGTAAGGACAGCCCGATGATCATCGGTATTGCGGATGGGGAGACCTATGTGGCATCCGATGTTCCGGCAATTCTGAAATATACCAGAAATGTGTATTATATAGGCAACCTTGAGTTCGCAAAGCTGACTCCCGGAGAAGCTCATTTCTATAACCTGGACGGGGATGAAATCGAGAAACAGACTACGGAAATCAAATGGGATGCAGAAGCGGCGGAAAAGGCCGGTTTTGAACATTTTATGATGAAAGAGATCCATGAGCAGCCGAAAGCAGTTCAGGATACCCTGAATTCTGTGATCAAGGATGGCAGGATTGATTTCGAAACAGTGGGAATTACCGAAGATGAGATCAAGGGCTTTGAACAGATTTATATTGTAGCCTGTGGTTCTGCATGGCATGTAGGCATGGCGGCACAGTATGTTCTGGAAGACATGGCAGATATTCCGGTGCGTGTGGAACTTGCATCAGAATTCAGATACCGGAAAATGTCCCTGAACCCGAAGGCACTGATGATCGTGGTCAGCCAATCCGGTGAGACAGCGGATACTTTGGCTGCATTAAGACTTGCAAAGGAAAAGGGCATTACCACTATGGCCATTGTCAATGTGGTAGGCAGTAGTATTGCCAGAGAAGCAGACAAAGTATTTTACACACTGGCAGGCCCGGAGATTTCTGTGGCAACCACGAAGGCCTATAGTGCGCAGCTTGCAGCAATGTACTGCCTGGCAGTGCAGTTTGCCAAAGTTCGTGGTAAGATCACAGAAGAGCAGTATGGTTATTATATTGCCGAACTGCTGACGATTCCGGAGAAGATACAGAAAATTCTGGAAGACAAGGAGCGCCTGCAATGGTTTGCCGCAAAATATGCCAATGCGTCTGATGTATTCTTCGTAGGACGTGGTATAGACTATGCCGTTTGTCTGGAAGGAAGCCTCAAACTGAAGGAAATCAGCTACATTCATTCCGAAGCATATGCGGCCGGGGAACTGAAGCACGGAACCATCAGTCTGATCGAACAGGGAACGCTGGTGATCGGTGTTCTGACCCAGAACGAGTTATACGAGAAGACCATAAGCAATATGCTGGAGTGCAAGAGCCGTGGTGCATACCTTATGGGCATGACTACCTATGGCAATTACGAAATCGAAGATCAGGTGAACTTCGCTGTTTATGTGCCGAAGGTGGACGAGCATTTCATGGCCAGCCTTGCGGTGATACCGCTGCAATTGCTGGGATATTATGTCAGTGTCGCAAAGGGACTGGATGTAGATAAGCCCAGGAATCTGGCGAAGAGCGTTACGGTGGAATAAAAAATTGGGAACGGAAACGCCAGAGCTTCTAAAAGCTCTGGCGTTTTTGAAAAGAGTATTTAAATAGGTTTTGCAAGATCTCCCACATGAGGATTGTCAAAAGGTATCTGCTCCCGGTTATCATCCTGAACAATTTCTTCCACGGTACTGCCGGTCCACATAGTCATGGACGGTGTTGTCTTACGGATTGTCTTTTTGGCTACCGGTTTCCGATATGTGACGGATGTGATGGTGCACATCTTATCCTGGACATGGACGACCTCCCCGGTACCCTTCACAAATTCCAGATATCCTAAGGATTCCCCGGTATCCGGATCCACGATCTCGTGGTCGGAAAGAGAATATACCAGAAATTTGTCCCCTTCCTGCACCCCATTAATAGAACCAACATTAAGAGAAACATCACAATTATCATCGGATACATGTACGATCTTAATCTGTTTACTCATTGGAAACCTCCTGATTTAATATTTTATAGATATAAGGCACGATATCGCTTGTTATAGTAGGGCGCACAATAATGTTATTTTTATTGTCATTAATATAAGAGACAAAATCGGAAATTTCCGAAGCGGAGACTTGGTTCTTGTTCCGCATGTCACCGGGAACGATCCGAATCTGTGCGGTTTTTCCACCGCTGTTTATAGTTTCTACTAATCCAAATCCAATTAATTTTTCGAAATTCCCATCCTTCTTATAAAATGTAACAATCGAGTTGTATGTGATAAAATCATGTGTTTTACAAATACAGACATTGTGACTGCATTCGATGATGGATATCGTGGGAACAGCCTTATCGTTTTTGGATTCTAACCATAGCTTTGCACACATCCAGATGGCAATTAACAGAAAGAATAAAACAATAGAAAATGCCCAAAAGGGGACAGCGGCATCCGGAGGAAACAGGTAAAGTAGAATGGTGGGAATCAATCCGATGGCAAATGCAATCAGATTATATTTATCCATAATAAATTTCCGCATTTAAGATCAGGCTCCTTTCGGGATGTTTTATAAAAAGTATAACATTATCTAATGAGGGAGTAAAGTTTTTGACGGCTAAAGGGATTTCGATAAATCGAGGGAACTTAAGAATCGTGGAGCGGAGAATTGCAATTCATACCATATTATATGGAAAACGTAATTTCTGCGAATCAGAATTCCGGCACTTTATATATGAATAAATATTCCTCGAAACATATCTTGAAAGATACTATCATCAATGATATAATATGAAATAACAAAGTAATCAGGACCACAGAAGAAGGGTATGAATTATGAAAGAAAACGATATAAGAGAAGATATGAATGGCATAAAATCTGAAATTTTGCGAGATGACGAGGAGCGGAAAAAAGATCAGCTAAAAAGATTGCAGGCATATGTGGAAGCAATACAGAAAAAAGTGTCGAGTCATACGGATGAAGTTGTCAAGGAATTGGTGGCAGAGAGACATCGACAGGGTTTGACACAGAGTGATATCGCGGATCGTACAGGGATGAAAGCGTCTAATATTGCCAGACTGGAGAATGGCTCGGGAATTCCTACATTGGTGGTTTTGGAAAAATATGCCAGTGCATTAGGGAAACATATTGAAGTAAAAATACTGTGAAAGAAAGTAAACATAAGATGAAATTATATCATGGAACCAATTATAGTTCAGCAATAAATATAGTTAATCATGGAATCGATCTGAAATATAGTAAACCCTATCTGGATTTTGGCCCGGGTTTTTATACAACGCCAAGCTATGATCATGCAGCGCTGGCAGCAATAAGAACTACTCAGAAATATAATGCGAAAAATAATAAAAACGAGGAACCATACATTGTAGAAGTAGATTATAAACCGATAAGTGCAATGGATTTAGTAATAGGTTCCTATCCACGACATTCGGAAAGATGGGGAAAATTTGTCCTGAATAATCGATTGAAACCACAGATGCTGTCTGCGTACAATATACTAGAGCACAATCAGGATAGAAAATACGATATTTGCTATGGAGAAATTGCGGATGGCAATATAATTAATATAGCGTATAAGGTTAACGGAGGCAAAGTCATACCGGAAGACATTAATTATAAGGAGTTTTTGAAAGATAATGGAGAGGTATATCCGCAACAGTATTCCTTTCATACTTTAAAAGCGATATCTTGCATAAAAGTATTATCTTGTGATATGATAAATAACAAGAAGAAATATTTGAACGCAAGGGGAAGAAGGTGAATGGTATGACAAATGCGGAAATCAGGGAATTTAAGAGTTATGTACGGGATACCTTGGTCAGGAAGTATCATTTGAATGAAGTGGAAGCAACTCGTGCCGTTCGTGATTCTTATTTATCCAAGGCACTGGCAATGGACAAGGATTTTGTCGACCATGATACTGTTGAGGAATGGGCGGAATTTATTTATGATGAAATAAATCATGAAAGCCTGCTGATGATGTAAAACAGAAAATATTATAATACTTAAAAGATCTGCCGACAGGCAGGTCTTTTTGCTTCCTTTTTGTGAAACGCATACAGCGTACACCACACAAAAAAATTTTGTAAGAATCCGTCGATTTTTGTCATGTACTTTATAGAGACCTAAATAAATGACAAAGGCGGTAAAACAATATGTACGACACCAAAGAAAAATGCAGGGAACTTGCAGAAAAATTCAAACAGCTCTGTGCCGAAAGAGGCACGACACCTTATAAGATTGCAAGGCATTCGGGACTGTCATCCTCTACGGTAAGCTGTTTTCTGACCGGCAAGACTGTTCCCAGAATCGATACCATGATGATTCTTTGCAATCAGCTGGGAATCTCGATCACAGATATCTTCGATGAGCGGGAAATGGTGGAAGTACATGCACAGGAGGAAGAATTGATATTGCATACATATCGTAATCTTCCGGAGGATAAGAAGAAAGCGGTTTTGAAATATCTCAAAATGCTGGACCGGTATACGGAAGACTAGGGACAAATGCAACATTCTGTGGTATGATGTGATAGTGACAGGCCATATGCGGCGGAAAAAATGACGCAGGAGGCCTGAAAGAGAACATCGAAAGGTATCGTACGATTATGAATACTATGACACAGGATTCTTCCACCGGTCTTTGGAACAATAAAAACAGAAAAATTTTCTTCTGGAGCATCCTTGCGCTTGCCGTGATCCTGCGTTGCATCCGTTTTGCCACAGTGCCGGACGGTATCAACCAGGACGAGGCCATGGGAGCGGTGGATGCCTGGGCATTATCAAAATACGGAACCGACAGATATGGTACTTTTCTGCCGGTTCATTTTACTGCCTGGAGATACAGTCAGATGAGCGTTCTCCTTGCCTATTGCATGGTCCCCTTTATCAAACTGTTCGGATTCAACACGGTAACGGTGCGGCTGCCGATGGTACTGATCTCCTTCGGCGCGGTGGCATTGGTATATCTTGTGGGCAGGAAATTATTCTCTGAACGGATCGCCCTGGTGGCAATGCTGCTGACCGCTGTGAATCCCTGGCAGTTTATGCAGAGCCGCTGGTCGCTGGATTGCAATCTCTTCCCGCATATTTTCCTGCTGGGATTTTATTTACTGCTTCTTGGATTGGAAAAACGACGCTATTTATACTTGTCCATGGGCTTTTTCGGACTGACATTTTACTGTTACGGTATCGCTGCCTATTCCGTAACTGCATTTCTTTTTGTATTCTTCATATGGTGCCTGTGGAAGCACCGGCTGAAATTCCGGGAAGGATTGCTGTGCGCACTGATCTTTACGGTAGTGGCCCTGCCGGAAGTCATAGTTCTGGGAATCAATGCGGTACACTTTGGCAGAACCATAAGTACTCCGCTTTTTACCATGCCGTATTTTCCGGACAGTGTGAGAAGCGCAGATATTCTGCTTTTGAACTTTTCCTTTGCACAGCTGGGGAAAAATGCCTGGGCTCTGTTCAGCCATGTATTCCTGCAGCTGCCGGATATTTTCTTCAATTCGATTCCGGCTTTTGGCCCGTTGTACCATGTGTCGATCCCATTTGTCTTTGTGGGGATCATTGTATTTACCATACAGCTCTTCCGGGAGAAAAATATTGAAAAACAGACACAGATGCTGGCATTATGGGGCTTCCTGGTCACCAGGATCTGGGTCGGCCTGATCACTTACGAAGTCAACATTAACCGTGTGAATATTATTTTCTATCCGATCATCCTGTTATGTGCCTACGGAATCGGTCTGGCGGTTCGAAAATGGAAAAAGCTGTGGCCGGTGGTCGCAGCTGCCTATGGAATCAGCAGTATTTTGTTCTTCGGGACTTATTTTACTACCTATGCGGAAGAAAGCAGAGAGTACTATAACAAAGATTTCATGGAGGCGGTGGCGGAAGCGGATTCTCTGGAGGAATACGAAAGTCTGTACATCACCGGCAATCTGGGCTGGCAGTTCAACCGGGATGCCACGGAGATCCTGACCCAGTATGTCTGTAAGATAGACGCACAGTATTATCAGGGGAAGAGTAATGTCTCCAACGGAAGAGAGCTTCCGGCTTATGCGGACCGGTATCACTACATCTATCCAGAGCAACAGGCAGCAGAACTGGTGTAGATGGTGGGAGACGGCCTGCTGGTATTGTATCAGGGAGATCTGCAATACATTGATTTTTCCTATGATGTAGTGGATACGGTAGGAGATTATCTGCTGCTTACCGTACAGAATTAAGAGAGGACGCTTATGAATATCATACTTTTATCGGGCGGTTCCGGACAGCGGCTTTGGCCCCTGTCCAACGAGATCCGTTCCAAGCAGTTTATCAAAATATTCCATACGGAAGACGGCGGCCTGGAGTCCATGGTGCAGCGGGTGTACCGGCAGATCCGGGAGGCGGATCCGGAGGCAAAGATCACGATTGCCACATCCAAGGCACAGATCTCTTCCATCCACAACCAGCTGGGAGAAAATGTCGGTATCAGCATGGAGCCCTGCAGAAGAGACACCTTCCCGGCGATTGCACTGGCGGTGGCATATCTGCAGGATGTGCAGGGAGTGACGGGAGAAGAGCCGGTGATCGTATGTCCGGTGGATCCGTACGTGGAAAAGGATTATTTCGAAGCTTTGCGGCGGCTGGAGGAGCGTGCGGCACAGAGTGCGGCCCATCTGGTGCTGATGGGTATGGAACCGACGTATCCCAGCGAAAAATATGGCTATATCATTCCGAAAACAGCGGAAAATATCAGCCCGGTGGAAATGTTTAAGGAGAAACCGGACAAGGAGCAGGCAGCGGAATATATCAGACAGGGAGCGCTGTGGAACGGCGGAGTGTTTGCCTTCCGCCTGAATTACGTGTTGCAGAAAGCTCATGAACTCATAGAGTTTACCGATTATGAAGATTTGCTGGCAAAATATGAAACCCTACAGAAGATCAGTTTCGACTATGCGGTAGTAGAGAAGGAACCTGAGATCGAGGTCATGCGTTTTGCCGGAACCTGGAAGGATCTGGGTACCTGGAACACCCTGACGGAAGCCATGGACAGTGCATGCGTCGGGGAGGCGGTGCTCAATGAGACCTGCCGGAATGTCCATGTGGTGAATGAGCTGGATATGCCGGTGCTGTGTATGGGATTGCAGGATATTGTCGTGGCGGCCAGCCCCGAGGGGATTCTGGTATCGGACAAAGAGCAGTCAAGCTATATCAAACCATATGTGAGCAGTTTTACCCAGCAGGTCATGTTCGCAGAAAAATCCTGGGGTAGCTTCCGGATCATGGATGTGGAAAAGGAAAGTCTGACGATCAAAGTGACATTGAATCCCGGACATAAGATGAATTATCACAGCCATGAATTCCGGGATGAGGTATGGACGGTGATTTACGGAGAAGGCCGGGCAGTGATAGATGGTGAGGAACGCAGAGTAAAGACCGGTGATGTGCTGCGGATGCCGGCGGGATGCCGGCATATGCTTCTGGCAGACACGGAGCTCCAGGTGATCGAAGTACAGCTGGGAAAAGATATCAGTGTACAGGATAAGAAAAAATATCCTCCTCTAAAGCCTTTATAATTGCTGTGCCAAACAGGAAACGTCCCTCTTCGTTGGGATGAACGGCATCCACCAGATAGCAGGCAGCATTTTGGGGATTCCATTGCAGTGCCTCGTTGGTATTGAGAAAGAAAACGTTCATGGCCGCCGCGGTTTCTTCGGCACCGGTCACATAATCGTTCAGAATTTCATCCAGATCATTGTTGAAAGCGGTACCGTTGTCGAACGCTGTAATGAAATTCGAGGAAGCGATCAGAATTTCAGCATCCGGGTAAGCATCCTGCAGAGATTGCACCCCTGCTTGCAGACCGTCACGGTATTGCTCCACAGTATATCCCGTAAAATAGTCATTCAATCCGTAATTGATTACGAAACAAAGTTTTTTCTCCCCGGAGATTTCGGCAGTATCTTCCGATAAAAAGCGCTGTACGGCACTGGGGAAGGATTTGTCATCGGGGGTCAATTGTGTGGCGGAGGAACCTCCGATGGCACGGTTGTGAACGGAGGCTTTCGTCAGGGCACCGATAACGCCGGGGATGGAGGCAAAATCCTGATAGTTTCCGAATACGCTGTCACCGAAAAAGACGATGTTATAATCGGACAGATCGGAGTAGGAAGCAGGGGCATTAATGGCTGCCTGCACCAGGGTATCAAACTGTGTCAGACTGGAGTTATCAGCATCTATACCATGGTATTGCAAGGTGCCGCTCAATACCAGCAGCATGACGGAGCGGGCAGCGACAGCATTTAATTCCAGAGGAGTGTCATAGGCATCAGGATTGGAGATCAGCCATTCTTCTCCGCCGGGGAAGAACAGAGAGACATTTTCCCGGACAGACAGGGGAGCTGCCAGAACCTGCACCAGATTTTCGTAGGTTTCGGTGTCACTGCTGTGGGCCTGCCAGTATTTCAGAGAAGGACAGGAGAATACTATGGTAAATTCAACACCGGAATAAGAATCGACATATGCCAAAAGATCCTCATCGAAAGAGGCATAAAATCGACTGTTATTATGGAAATTGCTGTTCCACAGCAGTAAGGGGTCCAAAATGAGCAATACGTGAGTGACCTCATTTCCGGAGGAAAAAGCAGTTTCCAGATAATCGGAGATATCGGAAAAGGAAGTCAGGCGATGGGAACAGCTGACAGCATCGTAACCCATATAGGTAGAGTAAATGTCTTCCGGGAAAGCTTCCGGCGCATACATGGAGCAGAAGACCCCCTGATAGGATTCCTGCTGCAGGCGCCCAAGATCGGCGGAACGTTTTCCGGGTTCATATATTTTCACATAGAGAATTCCGGCGGCTGTTACGGCAAGCAGCAGAACTACAATAACGATACCGGAAAAGAGTTTCCATGATTTTATTCTCTTTTTCGTATTTGAACTCATAAGGCGAAGAGATCCTTTCTGTGAACAGTAAGTATGGATTTATAACGGTTTTATTATACCGCAGCAAAGCGGTGGATGCCAACACCATTGTTGTTTTTCTTTCTTCAATATGATAAGATGAGTCAGTAAATAGGCAAAAAGTGACCAAAGGAGGCCCCTATGGAAGAATTAGCTATTTTTGGAGGAAAACCTGTACGAGAGAATAAAATTTTCTACGGACGGCAATATATTGACCAGGCAGATGTAGATGCAGTGGCAGCAGTAATGACCAGCGACTACATTACCTGTGGACCTAAGGTAAAGGAACTGGAAGAACATTTGTGTGAATTGACACATGCCAAATATGCAGTAGTAGTATGCAACGGAACTGCAGCCCTGCATCTGGCGGCTCTGGCCGCGGGTTTTGGAGAAGGGGATGAGGTTATCGTAAGCTCCATTACATTTGCAGCTTCTTCCAACTGTGTATTATATGCCGGTGCAAAGCCGGTCTTTGCGGATATTAACCCGGAGACTTATAATATTGATCCGGCATCCATTCGGAAGCTGATCACCCCCAGAACCAAGGCAATTGTCGCAGTGGATTTCACCGGACAGGCTGTGGAACTGGATGAGATCAGGAAAATCTGCAAAGAGCATAACCTGCTCCTGATCGAGGATGCAGCCCATGCCATTGGGACAACCTATAAGGGACAGCCGGTGGGAAGCCTGGCAGATATGACCTGCTTCAGCTTCCATCCGGTGAAGACAGTAACCGGTGGAGAAGGCGGAGCAATTACAACGAATGATGAGAAACTATATCGTCATCTGATGAGATTGAGGACTCATGGTATTACGAGAGATCCGGAGGAAATGGTACATCCTACAGATGCTCTGTGGTACAACGAGCAGGTGGAACTGGGCTTTAACTATCGTATGACGGATTTTCAGGCAGCATTGTTGCTTAGCCAGTTAAAGAAGCTTCCTGCTTTTGAGAAACGCAGAAAGGAAATCCGCAAACGCTACAACGAAGCCTTCGCAGACATGCCGGAACTGATCCTGCAGAAGGAGATCCCGGAGTCTGACACGACCTGGCATCTGTATGTACTGCATCTGAATCTGGAGAATCTGAACTGCGACAGACGGCAGTTCTTTGACGCACTGTATGCAGAGAATACCTGCCCACAGGTACATTATCTGCCGGTATACTGGCACTCTTATTATGAAAAACTGGGTTATGAAAAAGGGCTGTGCCCGAATGCGGAGAAATACTACAACGAAGTCATGAGTATTCCTCTGTACTACGGATTGACCGACGAAGACGTGGAAGATGTGATCCATGCGGTGAAAAAAGTGGTAGCATATTACACGAAGCTGAAATAGGATCCGACTGTGAAACCTGGACGGATAGCGGGAAAAGGCGGCATGAGACAGAAAACAGCAGAAAACAGTACGGGAAAAAGAAATAATGTCGAAAATTTCATAGAGATCGTTGTGTTTGCCGTACTGGTGGGGATTGCTTCGGCGGTTACTCTCTGGCTGTTTTACCGGCAGTGCGTGGAAAGTATGTTGGGGACGGGACTGTATCATTCCGATATGAAGGCATACATTCTGGAAATGCAGGGACTGGACAGCGGTTACAGCTTTCCCTATCCGATCCTCTTCAAGCTGGCGGCAGTGATCCATCTGGTTACAGGCAGTCTGCCCACCGGAACGGAACTGGCCATGGCGCTGGCAACGATGTTGCTGAACAGCGCAGCGATGATTGCCCTGAAAATAATGCTGGACAGGCACGTGGGGGCGGAGTTGCGTAAAGCCATGCCCGGGAAAGCCTGGCTTCCCGGCGTACTCACAGGAACGGTAGCGGTATCCCTGTTTTTCGTATCCATGGTATATCCGCCAACGGGAATCTATCTGCCGGGGATCAAGTACAAGTATCTGGGAGTATTTACGGCAAATCCTTTCCATAACGCTACTTATATGGCGGCACGACCCTTTGCAATCCTGGCATTTTTCAAGTATGCAGAGCTGATGCCTCTGTATGAACAGGACAATGCCCACAAGGAGTATGGAAGAGATTATACCCTCTTTTCTGTTTATCTGTTACTGGCAACGATGGCGAAGCCGAGCTTTACGATCGTACTGGTGGGGGCCGCGGGAATTCTGATGCTGTGGAGAATGTTCCACAGCAAATTCCGGAACTTCATGCCCACCATTTGGCTGGGAGTATGCTTCCTTCCTACTTTTGCGGATCTGCTGTACCAGTTCCGCGGTGTGTTCGTTCCGCAGGAGGGACAGGAGGGCGGCATCGGTTTTACGCTGGGACATGTGTGGCTGCAGTATTGCGGCAATCTTCCGCTGGCTATTGGTCTGGCTGTCGGTTTCCCGATCCTGGTGCTTCTGTTGAACTATAAGGAGTTATGCAGAGACAGCATCTATCGCTTCTCCTGGCAGATTTACGGCATGAGTTTTCTGATGGCGTTTTGTCTGTACGAGAAGGGATTCCGGGAGATGGATTTTAACTTTTCCTGGGGATATATGTACGGTATCTTTTTTGCATTTGTGGGAGCACTGTTGGTATTGCTGCGGGCTACCGGAAAGGCGGATACGAAGAAGAAAAAGGGACTGGCTGCGATACAATGGCTGGCCTATCTGTGGCATCTGGTGTGTGGATTGTATTATTTCTGGGGCTTTTTACAGGGTGCCATGTATTATTAGAAAATACTGTTTCCGTAGGATTTTCGTAAATAAGCCGTTTATAAGCATTCTCGTACAAAAAGTATGGTAAGATAGGATTTTTTGTACGAAATTTGTTCAAAATATTTTATTAACGAAAATAATAATTTTTTTAGGCTTGAAAAAACATATTTTTGTATTTTATTTGTGAATTTTGAGGTTTAAAATACAAACGAGAACTCCCGTGAACCGAATGGAATGTTATTTTATTCGATTCACGGGAGTTTTTTGCTTTTATGAATTTGAGTGACGTGTCAGCGTTCTGTTGCTGCGCCATGCTGCCAGACGCACCAGTCCATCATGGATCCCGGCGGCACAGTAAGGCATCAGCAGCAGGCTGTACACGAAAATATAGCGGGAATTGGCTTCCCAGATTGTGTGGAACAGGAAACCGCCCAGCACGGCGATCAGTCCCGTATAGGTGTAGAGGCAGATGTTGCGGAAACGGAAATCGTCGTTGGCTGCGGCATTCGCGGAGCCATTGCCGGGACGGCGCTTCCTGACTGTAGCAATACAGAACAACAGCATGCCCAGATACAACACATTCTGCCAGGCATTGCCCCATTCGATATAAGCAGAGGCAAGAGAACCTTCATAGACTTCCTTCAAAAAGTCGCTTCGCCCACCGTAGGTGGCCAGAGTGGCCTGCCGGCTGGCATAAGTACCGTCTGCCCATTGAGACAGATGCTTGTGGAGATAGAAGTTCACGGCATAGCCGGGATGCTCCCGGAAATAGGCTATACGCTCGTTGATCGCCGCCCGGCTGATTGCATTGGCTGCGTCGGAATTCATTCCGGCAGCATCATAGGTATTGATATTGAAGCCGTTGTACCAGCCGCATCCCCGGGAAGATTCCTGCATCCCCATGGCAAAATAGGACATGGCGGTGACACCGGAACTTAAGGTATTGCCGGCTTTTTTCTCGTAGCACTTCTGCACCAGCGGCAGGACTCCCACGGAGGTAATGGTAAGACAGACTGCCATAGCCATCAGGCCGATGCACGCCCTGCCGCTGCGTCCCGGACGCAGCGCTTCGAAGAACAGCACCAGCAGCACAGCAATAATGAGGATCAGGGAGTTCTTGCGCAGCATCACACTTAAAGTAAGGAACAGGATACTGCCAAGGGCGGTAAAGACCGTAACTGCGGATAATGCGTGGGAAGTACCCACGACGCGGGTGTCGTCCGGGAAAGTGGTCTCCACGGAATGTGCCGGAATACAGTCTGCCAACAGCCTTAACAGAAGAAATAGTCCCACAGAAAGCATTGCGAAGGAAGGAATCTCGCCATAGACGAAGGAACTGTACAGGATCATAGGCAGGTTACAGCATACCAGAATCAGATAACAGCAGGAGACCGGTTCCCAATCATCCGGCCACAGATAGCGCAGGGAACGGTACTGGAACAGAACGGCCACGCACAGCAGGCAGACATAGACCAGCTTGACAAAATGCCAGGCGGGAGCGCTCAGCCCGGTGAGATTCCACAGGCGGAGCAGCAGCTCCAGAAAGGCCATCAGGCCGATCTGCTGTGGATAATAGGACAGATAAGAGAAGGTGGGGTGGATAATATCTTTATTTCCAAGGATCCATTCAGCGGCAGCATTGTATACAGATAAGGCGTCCGCAGCAGGAACTGTGCGGCCGAAGACGATGAGCATCCCCCCCAGAAGCAGGATCAGCCCCAGAGTAAAAACAAGCAGCCCGCGGCGGAATTTCACACCGGCCTTGCCGGACAGAGACAGACAACAGGCAAATAAAAGCCCGTATCCGGCAAGCTCCAACAGATTCCACAAGGGATTGTCAAAGCGCAGAAGCACCTGCTGGGTCTCCATGTTTTCGGCATAACAGGTAGTGAGAAAGCTGCCAATAAACAGAAAAACTGCCAGCAGCAGTGTCAGGATCTTTACGATATTTACAGACAGACGATAAAACTTTTGCATGGGAAAAGTCCTTTCTTGCCAGCAAGCACCGGCGAGAGACAGGAAGTCTTCCGGAACTTTTGAACGCTGCATTTTCACGCTTGATTATAGCATAAAAAAACAGTGGCTGTAAATCAATAAGCGTGGTACAATAGTTTTATATATGCAAAAGGAAAGCCCGATTTATCAGGCGGTTTTGCAAATTTATGTGATGCTCTGAATGATAAAATGAAATACGAGGAATGGAAAATGGATAAAATTGCGGTATTGATTCCCTGCTATAACGAGGAAAAGACCATCGCCAAGGTGGTGTCGGATGTGAAAAAGTTCCTGCCCCAGGCAGTGGCCTATGTATATGATAACAATTCCACCGACCGCACTGTGGAGCTGGCTACGGAGGCAGGAGCAATCGTACGCTATGAATATGCACAGGGAAAGGGAAATGTAATACGCCGGATGTTCCGTGAGATCGATGCGGAATGTTACCTGATGATCGACGGAGATGACACATATCCGCTGGATTGCGCACAGGAGATGGTAGACAGGGTATTGCAGCACCAGGCGGATATGGTGGTGGGAGACCGGCTTTCCTCTACTTATTTTACGGAGAACAAGCGCCCGTTCCACAATTTCGGCAACAGTCTGATGCGGGCGGGGATCAACAGCCTGTTTCATGCCAACATTAAGGATATCATGACTGGCTATCGCGCTTTCAGCTATGAATTTGTAAAGACGTTCCCGGTATTTTCCAAGGGATTCGAGATCGAGACAGAGATGACGATCCACGCGGTGAACTACAACATGCAGGTGGAAAACGTAGTGGTGGAATACCGCGATCGTCCCCAGGGCAGTGAGTCCAAGCTGAATACCTACAGCGATGGCTTCCGTGTGATCCGTAAAATGATGCAGCTGTACAAAAATTACAAGCCGCTGCACTTTTTCGGTATGCTGGCCCTGTTATTGATCGCTGTTTCCGCGATCCTGTTCGTACCGGTCTTCCTGGAATATCTGAATACCGGTCTGGTACCCAGATTCCCGACACTGATCGCCTGTGGCTTTATCCTGCTGGCGGGGATCCAGTCGTTTTTTGCCGGTATGATGCTGGAAGTCATGGCGGCCAAGGACCGGAAAGATTTTGAATATCGCCTGAATCGCGTCCATGGGGAGCATCAGGTGCGTAAAGGGTTGTAATATGCAGGAAAAGAAAATTCTTCCCAGACGCAAAGGCGTTGTATTGCTGAGTGTTCTGGGATGTCTGTTTGTATTTTTTGCAAAAACAGAAAAAGACCTGGCATCTGCGGGAAACATCCTGTGGACGGCAGGCTACATCGGAAGTACTTTGCTGTGGACGGTAGTGCTGGGGTGCCTTCTGGGATTTCTTGGAACCTGGGTGGTGCATCGACTTTGGAACCGGGCACAGACCGCCGAAGACACCGGGAAAAAGCAGGCTGCATGGTATGCCCGCCTTTCCGCCTGGCTGCAGCGCCGCTCCGGTGTGCAGATATTTTTCGGAAGTCTGTTGTTCCTGCTGTTGGCTTGGCTGCCGGTATATCTGGCATATTATCCCGGAATCTGTGCCTATGATGCACCGGTGCAGACGGGACAGATCATGGAACATTATTATTTCGATCATCACCCCATTGTGCACACTCTGTTTCTGCAGGGGATGCTGTGGCTGGGAAGTCATATCTTCGGCAGTGTGAATGCCGGAATGGCATTCTATACGGCAGTACAGATGCTGTTGCTTTCGGGAAGCATGGCTTATGGAATGCTGGTACTGCATCACCGGAAAACTGCCGCAGGGTGGCAGCTGGCCATTCAGTTACTGGGGATGTTTTTCCCGTTTCACTGGTACATGAGTGTCAGCATGACCAAGGACACGGTATTCAGTGCATTTTTGCTGTTGCAGCTGGTCAGTCTCGCAGATCTGCTTTGGGAAGACCGCAATGCCTGGCGGCCCGGGATCCGGGATCTGCTGTTTGCCCTGGGAACCGTTGGGATGATCTTATTCCGTAACAACGGAAAATATGCAATGATCGTATTGTTGGCTTTTACATTCCTGACCTTTTGTTTCGGAAAAAAAGCGAGGAAGCTCTGGGGGAGACTGCTAGTGGTATGCGGAGCAGCTTTCTGCGTAGGGCTTTTTGTGCTGTCTGCGGTATTTTCCGCCACGCATGCGGAACAGGGAGACCGCCGGGAGATGCTGAGCATGCCGATCCAGCAGTTATCCCGCTGTATGATCTATCACGGGGGAGTCAGCGTCCTTGCGGAGGATGACAATACCATGGATGCGGCGGACAAAGCACTGATCAATGATTTTATTCTGGATGAGGCGTATCGGGATTATGATCCCGGAATTGCGGATCCTGTCAAAAGACATACCAACACTTATGTGGCACGCTACCGTTCCGGTGAATTTATCCGGGTATATCTGCACCTGCTGACGCAGTATCCGGGAGATATGATCAATGCGGCACTGGCTACCAATGCCGGGTTCCTGTCTCCGTTTGATACGACCCATGCGGATGTGAACCGTGTGGAGGGCAGAGCAGGATTAAGCTATGTGCAGACCAGATGGGAAGAAGACACGCTGAATGACAGAGGGATCTACAAGGACAGCAAATGGCCGTGGCTCTTTGAACAGCTGGAGAGCTGGGCGGAGAACAACAGTTATCTGCGGACTCCGGTATTGAAATATCTCTTCGTGCCGGGAAGCTATCTGTGGCTGTATCTGGCCCTGGCAGCAGTGCTGGTGATCGTAGACAGGAAGCGGTTCTGTCTGCCCCTTGCCATTGTGGCAGGCTATTACGGGACCATGTTGTTCGGGCCCACCGTACAGATGCGATATGTATATCCGGTGATGCTGGCGCTGCCTTATGTACTGGCGCTTGTCACCGGCAGGAGGAAAAATGGATAAACTGATCATCGGTGCGGGACTGTATGGCTTGTACGCGGCCCTGTACTGTGGAAAAAGAGGACAACAGGTAGAGGTACTGGAGATCGAACAGGCTCCTTTTACCAGAGCCACATATATCAATCAGGCCAGAGTTCACATGGGCTACCATTATCCCAGATCTCTGTCCACCGCTATGAAATCAGCGGGGTATTTCAAGCGTTTTGTGGAGGACTATTCCTTCTGTATTCATACGAAGTTTGAGCAGATTTACGCGACTTCCAGCCATTTTTCCTGGACAGACGCAACCGAGTTCCGCAAATTCTGTCAGGATGCGGGGATCCCCTGCAAAACTCTTCCGGTGGAAGAGTATTTTCAGCCGGGCTTGTGTGATGGAGCGTTCCTGACGGAGGAATATACGTACGATGCCCATATTTTGCGGGATTACCTCATGGAGGAGATTGCAAAATATCCCGGCATAAAGCTGCATTTCGGACGGAAGATCACGGAGATCGAAAAGCAGACGGACTGTTATGAGGTGACGGCACTTCACGAAGGAAAACAGGAGGTCTACCGGGCTCCCTTTGTCTTGAATGCCACCTATGCTTCTGTGAATCAGATCCTGAGGAAAGTAAAGGGCGCAGAGACGCAGGATTTCGGACTGAAATATGAACTGTGCGAGATCATTCTCTGCAAAGCCAGCGATAAGATCCGGAATATCGGTTTTACGGTAATGGATGGCCCCTTTTTCTCCATTATGCCGTTTGGAAAGACCGGTTATCATTCCCTGACTTCGGTAACCTTTACTCCTCATAAGACCAGCTATGATGCGACACCACAGTTTCCCTGTGTGGGAGAGAATGGCAACTGCTGTCAGGGAGGTTTTCTGGGGAACTGTAACGATTGCCCCGGCAGACCGGAGAGCGCCTGGGAGTATATGTCCACACTGGCACGGAAATATATGCGGGAAGAGTATGCGTTCAGCTATGAGAAATCTTTGTTTTCCATGAAGCCCATTCTGAAGGCTTCGGAGATCGACGATTCGAGACCCACAGTAATCCGGGCTCTTTCCGAAGATCCTGTTTTTATCAGTGTATTATCGGGCAAGATCAATACCGTATATGATCTGGATCCGTTTTTAGATTAATCGCGAAGAAAAAGGAAACATTATGGAGAAAGAAGCAATACAGAATAAAGAGAAAAATTTCGTATCCTGCGTGCTGTATCTGCACAACGATGGAAAAAATATCAGAGAGTTTCTGAAGACTGTCTGCGGGACCATGGAACAGAATTTTGAAAAATATGAGATCGTCTGTGTGAATGACTGCTGCATGGATGATACCATTGAGGAGATCCATCGGTATCTGGAAGAAAGCAATACCCGCCATGTGGTGAGCCTGATCAATCTGAGCTTTTATCAGGGGGTGGAAATGGCCATGAACGCCGGAAGAGATCTGGCTGTTGGAGATTTTCTCTTTGAATTCGACCGTTGTCTGCTGGATTTTGAACCGTCCCTGATCATGGATATCTATCATAAGGCATTGGAAGGCTATGACGTGGTGGCTGCGGCACCGAAGCGGGATGTAGCATTTACCTCCAGACTTTTCTATGCGGTGTACAATTTGGGAAGCCGTAATACCCATAAGCTGCGTCAGGAACGTTTCCGCATTATTTCCAGACGGGCAGTGAACCGTGTGAACCAGATGAATGCGTATATTCCTTACCGCAAGGCCATGTATATGAACTGCGGACTGCGGGCGGAGACCATAGTCTATGACAATAAAGAGATGGCAAAGGGAACCAGGAACCGGGAAGAGCGGAATACCCGCAGCAGTCTGGCTCTGGATACGCTGATCATTTTCACGGATGTACTGGAGAAATTTTCCATGCTGATCAGTAGTATTCTGTTTGCAGTCATGGTGATCATGTTCGGGTGGATCGTTTATTCCATCTTCAGCACGGTACGCCCGGTGGAAGGCTGGATGAGCCTGATGACTCTGATTTCTTTTGGATTTTTCATGATGTCGGTGATGCTGACATTGATCTTCAAATACCTGTCCGTCATTCTGAATATGAGCTTTAAGAGACAGCGTTATGTAATAGAAGGAGTGGAAAAACTGACAAAATGATGTTTACGATAATTTTTCCGGTATTAAATGAGCGTCTGCGGCTGGAAAGCGGTGTGACACGGACGGTGGAGTATCTGCGCAAGATCGCATTTGAAGATTATGAGATCATTATTGTGGATAACGGTTCCGAGGACGAGACCCCGCAGATCGCGGAGATGCTCTGTCAGAAATATGAAAAAGTAAGATATGAGAGAATCAATGTCCGCGGTGTCGGTGCGGCTTTCCGCAGAGGTGTGGAATTGAGCCACGGTGACGTGGTGGGATATATGGACATTGATCTGTCTACCAATATCAAACATCTGGGAGAGGCAATCCATCTTTTTGAAACACAGCCTCAGATCGAATACATTAACGGCAGCCGTTTCGCCAGAGAATCCAATACAAAGGGAAGAAAATGGTATCGCAGGATCACGTCCCAGGGACTGTTGATTCTGTTGAAACTGTTCCTGCGGATGAAGTCCACGGATGCCATCTGCGGCTTTACCTTTGTACGCAGACAGACTGCTCTTTCCCTGATTGAGGGCTGCAGTCAGGATAACGGCTGGTTCTATATGATCGAATTCCTGTTACGGGCGGAGAAGCGGGGCGTGAAGATCCTGGATTACCCGGTGGAGTGGCAGGAAGATTACAATACTACCGTTAAGGTATTTAAGACGATCTGTAATTATCTGGTACAGATTGCAAGATTGTTTAACGAGTTTTATATTAAGAAACATATATAAGATGCCAGGGGAAAAAGGTCTAAGCCCACATGAACTCGCTCATAAGTGCGTAGCACGGAACAATCCGTAGGCATCAAGGTTGAGGGCTTTTGCCCCGGAAACGGAAGAAAGAAGGATAATACCATGGCACATATTAAAAGAATCGATCTGACAAGAGATGTGGAGGCGCATGCGGAAGCCTACCGGAAAGCCATTGAGAACGTATGTAAAGAGACGGCTTTTTCCGGCGGAAAATATGCAGATGCCTTTGACAAAGAGTTTGCCGCCTATGTGGGAAGCAAATTTGCCAGTGGTGTCAACAACGGTACCTCCGCTTTGCATCTGGCAATGCTGGCATTGGGTGTAGGCCCCGGGGATGAAGTGATCGTTCCGGCCAATACTTATATAGCAACTGCATGGGGGGTAAGCTATACAGGAGCCACACCGGTGTTCGCAGACTGTACGCCGGATACCTGGGAGATCGATCCTTCCGTACTGGAGGCTAAGATCACGGAAAAGACGAAAGGCATTATCGGTGTTCACCTCTACGGTCAGCCTTTTGACTATGCGGGAGTCCGCAAGATCGCAGACCGTCACGGACTGTTTGTGGTGGAGGATTGTGCCCAGGCTCACGGAGCAAAGTTTGAGGACAGAAATGTGGGAACGCTGGGAGACCTGGCCTGCTTCAGCTTCTACCCGGGCAAGAATCTCTACGCCTTTGGTGAGGGCGGCAGTGTTACCTGTCAGGAAGAAAAATATTATAAGCATATCGACCGTCTGAAGAATCAAGGCTGTGATGTGCGGTATTATCATGATGAGATCGGTTACAACTATCGGCTGGAAGGTCTGCAGGGGGCAGTGTTGAGTGTCAGCCTGAAATATCTGCCGGAGTGGACGAAGAGACGGCAGGAGATCGGACATTGTTATCTGAAGGAGATCACAAATCCGTTGATCACCATGCAGAGACATCCGGAGAACACCACTCCGGTCTTCCATCTGTTTGTCATCACGGTGCCGGATCATGAAGACTTTATCCGGTATATGGCAGAAAATGATGTGGAATGTAACATGCATTATCCGGTACCCTGCCATTTACAGAAGGCTTATGCCAATCTGGGCTATCAGCCGGGAGACTGTCCCAATGCGGAATATCTGGCCGCACACTGCGTGACCCTGCCGCTGTTCCCGGAGATGCGGGAGGATGAGATTGCCAGAGTGATCGATCTGTGCAATGCCTACAGACAGGCATAAGGAGTGAATATTATGCAGGATACCATGCGGACAGAAATAAAAAAGCGGATAGCGCCGGAACGGATTCCCGGAGTTTACCGGGATACCGGAGCAGGAATCTATTTACGGCTGATGACCCGTGAGGATACCGACCGGATCGTGGCATGGCGCAACAGTGATGCCGTTCGGAAAAATTTTATCTATCAGGCTCTTTTTACCAGAGAGTCCCATGAGAACTGGATCCGGACCCATGTGGAGACCGGCGATGTGGTGCAGATGATCATCTGTGATCTGGCAAACGACAAGCCACTGGGATCCGTCTATATCCGGGATATTGACAGACATCATAACAAGGCGGAATACGGTATTTTCATCGGAGAGGCCGATGCCAGAGGCAGAGGTGTCGGTACGGCAGCGGCAAAGCTGATGCTCCGGTACTGCTTCGAGGAAGAACAGCTGCACAGAGTGTATCTGCGGGCTCTGTCGGAGAACGGGCAGGCGATCCGCAGCTATGAAAAAGCGGGATTTCGCAGAGAGGGACTGTTGCGGGACGATGTGTGTATTGAAGGCGACTACCGGGACATCGTCTGGATGGCAGCAGTGAATTCCGGAAATGATCAGGAAAACGAGGAATAGAACACAATTATGAAAAAAGTAAGTTTTGTAATCCCCTGTTATCGCTCGGAACATACCTTACCCCATGTGGTGAAGGAGATCCGGGAAAAAATGCAGGAACTCACGCAGTATGAATACGATATTTTTCTGGTGAACGATGCTTCCCCGGACAATACCATGGGAACCATAAGGGATCTGTGTGATAAATATGACAATATCAAGGGAATCGGCTTTGCCCGGAATTTCGGACAGCATGCGGCACTGATGGCGGGACTTCGTCATTCCGACGGCGATTACGTGGTGTGTCTGGATGATGACGGACAGACACCGGCGGATGAAGTGGACAAGCTGCTGGGCAAGCTGGAAGAGGGTTTCGATGCCGTTTACGCCAGCTACGAACATAAACAGCATTCCACATTCCGGAATATGGGAAGCAAGGTCAATGAGCTGATGACCCGGATGATGCTGGATAAACCGGCGGATCTGTATATTTCCAGCTATTTTGCAGTGAAGAGATTCGTGGTGGAGGATATGATCCGCTATGAGAATTCCTACCCCTATGTCATTGGACTGGTGCTCCGGGCCACCAAAAACATTACCAATGTGGCGGTGTGTCACAGGGAAAGAGAGGAAGGCAGTTCCGGATATACATTGAAAAAGCTGCTGGGCTTATGGTTCAACGGATTTACCGCATTCTCGGTGAAACCGCTGCGGATTGCCACTACACTGGGTGTGGGATGTGCCGGTATGGGCTTCCTCTATGGAATCTATACCATTATCAAGCGTCTGGTGAATCCTAATGTGCCCATGGGCTTTAGTGCCCTGATGGCAGCCGTGGTATTTTTCGGCGGCATGATCATGATCATGCTGGGACTGATCGGGGAATATGTGGGACGTATTTACATCAGCATGAATAATTCTCCCCAGTATGTGATCCGGGAAAAGATCCATCTGGGTGAGGAAGACCGGTAAATCGAAATAAAACAGAAGGGTAACAGGAAAACGGATGAAGAAAGAACGTTTTGTGGATTGGTGGAAACAGGACAAACGTTATATGACACTGCTGAAAGCGGTACTGATGGCACTGCTTCCCCTGCTCTGCTGTCTGGTACGGACGGCAGCGGAAGGAAGAAGCATCGGACAGGTGTATCTTCCCTCTTCGGAATGGAACGACGAATTATTCTATTTCAAGCAGGTGGAGGGAATCGTAAATTACGGTTTTCCCCGGGGATATTTCGGTTTTAACGAAAGTCATGCGTTGCAGTTGTCTTTTGCAGCATGGAGTCCGGTGCTGGTATTTCCCTGGATCCTGTGGGGACTGTTATTCAGCTGGAATCTGCTGTCTCCGGTGATCTGCAATATCGTGCTGCTGACAATCACCATGTTTGTATTTGTCTGGCTGGTGAAGCCCACCTGGAAACAGCTGGGGATCCTGACGGTATTGTTCAGCCTGTATTCCCTGTTTGTCAGATATATGCTGTCCGGTATGCCGGAGGTGATCTGCTTCAGCTTGCTGATCCTGTTCTACGGACTGGCCATGAGCTATCTGAAAAAGGAGAGCCGCGGGAAACTGATCGCCATGTTCGTGATCTCGGTACTGCTGACCCTGATGCGGCCTTATATGCTGCTGTTTCTGGCTCTGGCCTGCTATTTCTGGATCTGCCGTAATAAAAAGGCAGGGTGGATCGGATCGATTCTGATAGTGGCGGCAACGGGAATTACCTATGCCCTGATCAAACATTATCTGGGAGCGGAATATTTTACACCGCTGTTTTATACGGACTGGATCACTACCTTTTTCACTGATGGGATCGGCGCGGGCTTCCGCAACCTTTTCGGAACACTTTACTGGAAAGGACTGGAATTCTACAGACATTGTATCGAAGGGGGACGGAATGGTCTGGCTTCCGGAGCCTTTTTTGACGGTTATCTGTTGGTGCTGCTGATCCTGTTGGTGCAGAGTTTTCTGGACATCCGCACACTGCGCCGGGCGAAGCGGGTGGAACGGATCGCGATGGAGCCGGAGGATAAGAAGGTACGGGAGGCGTTGTTCGGACCGTACACACTGACAGAGGACAGAAAACGGGAACTGCACAACCAGCTGGTTATTGAAGTGCATTTTGCCCTGAGCCTTATCGCCATGCTGTTCGCACATTTGCTCATGTACAAAATGGTGGAAGGCAGCAAACATTTCCTGACCTTTATCGCAGCAGGCATTTTCATCGTCAGTATGCTGGAGACCAGATATTATAAGAAAGCGGTGCTTCTGGGAGCGGCTTTCCTGTATCTGTACAGCTTCAAGGCGGTGGAGCCCTATGACTATCAGATTCCCTATGTGACAGAGGAACGGCAGGCACAGGTGGAGTACTGGCGGGAAATCTTCTCGGAAAAACTGACCATGGACACAGAACAGGTGCCGAATTATGAGAATGTAGTGATCTGGACCTTCGGAGATGAGACCCCGGAAGGCCATCAGAATCTGAAATGGCAGCTTTTGTACAGTGCACCGAAGGGCTTTGGCATCAGCTGCTGTGAACGGGAATATATTACGGAGCATCTGACAGAGCTGCAGAGCCGTTATCTGGCAACGGTGAGCGGTGGAGCCATCGATGAAATGTGCCGGACGGCAGGGTATGAAGAGCTCGGCAGGGATGCGGATATGGTGCTGTACCGGAGATACTGATAAAAGATCGAAAGATATGGAAAAAGATTTTGAAATCTGATATGTGAAAAAAGACAGAACGGGAAGGAACTATAGACGTAATGGAGACACAGAGAAGAAAACAGCATAATTTCACAGAGAACAATATGTGGGCACTGCTGTGGCATGGACTGCCGGTGGCGGCATTGCTTCTCTGGGGAGCCTTCTGCATTACCAACAGCCTCTGGTATGATGAGGCTTATTCGGCATCCATGGTATCCCTGCCCTGGAAGCGGCTGATCTATATTACAGCCACGGATGATCACTCACCGTTTTACTATGTGCTGTTAAAAAGCTTCTATCATCTGTGTGGGGGAGGAAACCATTTCTGGGCACTGAAGCTGATGTCCGTGCTGTTCATGCTGGGATATATGCTGCTGGGAAAATATTATGTGGCAAAATTGTTTGACCGTAAGATTTCAGTGTATTTTATGCTGTTTTCCCTGCTGATGCCGATCTTCAGTGTACAGGCGGGAAATGTGAGAATGTATGCGGTGGCCCTGTTCTTTCTGACGTTGACGGGACTGTCTGCCTATGACATTTTCAGAGAGCCGGCCCGGAAAAAATGGATCGTATTCTGCATCGCCAGTATCGGCACGGTATATTGTCATACCTTTGCATTGATCCAGACGTTCTTATTCTATCTGCTGTTTTTCGCGGTGATCCTGATCTGCCATAAGAAGGAGCTGATCAAGGGGTATTTTATCTCCGGATTTACGGTGGCGTTGGTGTTTTCTCCCTGGCTGGCGGTGACGATCCGGCAATTTGTCCTGCGGATGCGCTATGATGACGGTTCCACTGCGGAACTGGCAACGCTGTATTCCGTGATGGATTATTGTAAGGAATGGTTCTCAGCGGTGGAGACTCCCATCGGCATTGTCGTACTGTTGGGAATGGCATTATGTCTGGTACTCAGTTACGGAGCCGTGGACTGGGTGAGACAGAATCATAACATTGCACCGGCCATCGCGTTTAGCACATTTGCCCTGACGGGTATCGTGGGAGGCGTGATCTCCGCTACGGTCAATAACTGTTTTATGGGCCGTTATGCGTTCCCGGGCATGGGTTTTGTCATGCTGTGGTATGCCGTGGGATTTGCACAGATCACGGAGAACACAAAAGGCAAAAGCAGGAAAATATGGGCTGCAGGCCTTCTGGGAACGGCAGGTCTATGCTTCCTGTTACAGTATACCTCCGAGATCAGGCTGGAATATGATGACGGTCTGGAAACCTACGAGAATTTCGTGGAGGAATACATGACGGAGAATGATGCGATCATCGGACCGTATACGCATACGATCTTTTTGAATGTGTATCATCCTGAACTGCATTACTACACGATCGCATATAAGCTGTACAGTCTTCCTTTTGTGAATACGGAAGCACTGAGCAGTTACAGTCAGCTGGACACTTATGATAATCTGTGGTATATCTGCTTCCAGGGGGGCTACCCCAATGAAATGGAAGATGAGTACAGCTATGAACAGGTATTGGAATTTCATTATATGTATTATGATTTTGCAATCTTCCGCCTGGAGAAGCTGGAGGAAGAGTAGCACAGTAATGGACGAATAAGAAAAAGGAATGGATGAAAAGCATGGAAAAAGTGATGCAGAAATGGAAGAGCTACGGGAAACACTTCCAGCAGAACCGCCTGTATATGGGGATCCTGTTACTGACAGCGGTGTGTGCCTACGGCTATAAGGTGACCAATGCAACCATCGGCATCGATGATACGCCATCCTTATATTATTTTGAAGAAGGACTGATCGCCATTGTGGGGCGGTGGGTTCTGTTTTTGCTGAATAAGGTGGTATCGCTGGCAGAGTTTGTTCCCTTCGTGACGGATTTTGCGGCAGTTGTGATACTGGTGCTGGCAGCAGTCGTCTGGTCTGCATTGTTTTATTCTGTATTGGGAGAGAAGGTTCCGACGGCAGGCTATGCTTTCTTCGGTGCTGTCTTTCTCTCCAGTCCCCTGATCAGTGAGGTCTTTACTTATTTCCTGCATAACGGTATCGCCATTGGCTACCTGTGCTGTGGCATCAGCCTGTGCTGTGTCAGGGAATGGCAGAGCAGTACCCGGAAAATGCAAAAAGGATCCGGTATCCGGCAGAAACTGGGATGCCTGGCAGTGGCTAAGATCCTGACGGCGGCAGTCTTTTTATGGATCGCCATGGGATGTTACGAGTCCTTTATGATCCTGTGGCTGGCGGGGCTGATGCTCTTGCTGCTGACGGAGCGGATCGCACAGGGACGTCAGGAGAAGGACATATTTGCCACACTGGTGGCCGGTGCGGTGGCGGCGCTTGTGGCCATTGTGCTGCGTAGTGTGATGATCGTGGTAGTGACGAAAGCATTTCACCTGGAATATCTGCGGGGAGAGGCGGTACAGCGTTCCGTGACGGAAATGCTGGGCTGGATGCTGCAGCCGGGGGCTTTCGGGGAGCTTGCCATGATCCTCAAGAGGACCTTTGTGCTGTATGGTGTGTTTGCCTATGCGTATCTGCCGATCCGGATTTTTATATTATCAGCGGCTGCGATCCTTGTGGTGACGCTGGTGCGGGTGATCCGCGGCAGAGATCTGTGGGCACTTCTGTTGTTGCCTGCCGCTTATTTGGCAGCGTTTTCTCTTCTGTTCATTGAAGGAAAAGCCACATTGTACCGTTCGGCACAGTTCCTGCCGGTCTTCTGTGGATACGGAGCGCTGCTTTTTGTGTATGGGATCTGGCAGCTGACGGGAACTTTGGCCCAAAAAGCGAAGAATACGGCTGGCAGAAAAATCTCTGCTGGTGTGAGGGCACTTGCAGTTCTGGTGCTGGCGGTGATCCTCTGGAACCAGTGTATGGATATGACCAGATGGTTCTATATTGACAAGAAAAAATATGATGCGGCAGTGAAGACCGTGGATCAGATTGCAATGGATCTGGAACGGGACTTTGATACTTCAAAACCGGTGATCTTCACGGGAAATTATGATATTCCCTATAGCATAGTTCAGGATGCCTATGTGAGCTACAGCAGCCCTGTTTATTATAAGATGAAACGATTGGCGGATCTGGTGGACCCGGATCTGCTGGATAAATACAATCGTGGATCCAGAGGAGTGTGGGTGGCACAGACACCGGCACTGTCTGTTATCGACTGGGGACGCTATGCCTTTGATTCCGATGCGGAGTTGGTGAAATTTTTTGAAATGCACGGGCATCAGCTGGTGGCTCTGGAGGACATCAGTCTCTATGCGGCAGCGGAAGAAGAGTCTCTGGATCTGCCGGAATATCCGCAGGAGGGGTATATTGTAGATAAGGGGGACTATATTATTGTTCACTTCTGATGAAAAACCTGCAATAGGCAAACAGATCAACCGGTTCCTCTTGTGGCTGGACAGGATTCCTCTCTGGTGGACCGGAATTTTGATCGTGGTTGTATTTTTTTCCCCCTATTTTATTCTTGGGGATGGCTGCATCTTTGAGATCAACGACCAGCTGGATGAAAGCATTATGAACTATATGCTTCCCGCCAGACATTTATGGGACGGCAGTACGGTATATCCGGAGATGCTGGGCGGAGTCAATGCCAGCGGTATGCAGCCATCGGCCATTTTATTCCTGCCGCTGTATTGTCTGTTTTCTGCCAGGGTGGCGTTTCTTACACAATATATGATCTGCTTTGTGCTGGCGTTTCTGGGAATGTATCTGTTGGTAAAGGAGAGCACGGAGAGCAGTATTCTGGCGGTGATAGCCGGGGCATGTTTCTGTGTGTTGCCCTTATATCCGGTCTACGGTCTTTCGGAATTCGGCATTCCTTTGGTGACATATGCCTTTCTGTGTCTGTGGAAACGGAAAAGAATCCTTCCCGCATTGATGTGTACGTTACTGTTCGGCCTGACCAGCCACCTGGTGTATACCGGTTATGTGGTGCTGGGATTGTGGCTTTTGGCACTCCTTGTTGCCTTCTTTCAGAAAAGAAAGAATAAATGGCCGGTTCTGGGATTTGCAGAGTTGCTGGTGACTTATGTCATTGTCAACTGGTCACTGATCCTGGAGATTCTGGTGGGAGACAGCAGTTATGTCAGCCACCGGGAAGAAATGGTGTCTTCCGCGACTCCCTTTTTTGAGACTTTTTGGAGCCTCTTCCGGAACAGCGCACAACACGCACCGTCCTTACATAAATATCTGATCCTGCCGATTGTCATATTCCTGCTTCTGGGAGCATTTTGCAAAAAGGAAGAAACGGACAGAATGATATACAAGGCGGCTGTTATCAACTTTTTATTCCTGATCGGCATCGCATTGTTTTATGCATTTTGTCATATGACGGTGGTCGTTGATTTCAAAAACAGCGTTACGGGATTTTTACACTATTTTCAGATCCACCGGTTCTATTGGCTGTATCCTGCGGACTGGTATCTGGAGTTCGCACTGGCGGCAGCGGTATTGTGGAGAACGAAAGTGCCGCATACCGACAGCAGGATGCTGCCGGGAAAACTGGTGATCCTGGCAGTGTGTCTGTTGCCGACGCTTCAGCTGTTGAAAGTGAATTCCGGAATGTATCTCAATGTGAACCAGATCAATAACGGATCCGGAATCACGGGATATATCTCCTGGGAAAGCTGGTTTTCAGAGGATCTGATGCAGGAGATCGATGATGCGATTGGCCGGGACAAGAGCACCTATCGTGTGGCACATCTGGGAGTCAGTCCCGCACCGGCACTGATGCATGGTTTTTATACGGTGGACGGATATTCCAACAATTATCCTCTGGAGTACAAGCACAGATTCCGGGAAGTTATTGCACCGGAGATTGAGAAAAACGAAGAAGTGCGGGTATACTTTGATACATGGGGGAACCGCTGCTATCTGTTCAACAGCATTACCGGCAATTACATGCGCCTGCAAAAGGGAAACACACTGGTCTATGAAGGCCTGGAATTTGACATGGAGGCATTGCGGGAACTGGGATGTGAGTACCTGTTCTCCGGAGCTGAGATCGGCGATGCCGACAGGATGGGCATGGAACTTGTGGGATACTTTGAAACAGAAGACTCTTACTGGGGGATCTGGGTGTATAGATTGTAAAGGTTCAGCCGTTGCAACAGTTCAGCGCAAGGCCAATTCATAAAAGCGTCTGCTTCGCAGCCGGCGCCGCATCGCGGCTCATCTTTTATTTCGTTGGCCTTGCGTTCCGCTCATAGAATGACAGAATCGTTGCCTTGTGTGCAAGCACCCACGCGCCAATTCTGCCATCCTATGGCTGAACTGTTGCCCCAACTTTCTTAAAATTTCATAAGATTTTTTACTGGAAGAGAAAAGTGTGCTATAGTGTAACTATTCATGGAATCCGCATTGCAGCGATTCTGCGGATGGGGAGTGAATAGTTACTAAATTATACGGCAATAAGCAATAATAGAGATTATATATGAAAGACAGAATCTATATCTGTCACACATACTATCATGTATATGTGACTTTTTTAAAAGAACTGAAATTAAGGGCGGAGGCAGATCCTGCGAAGAAAGCAGGGGCTGCTACTTTAGTGCTGTCCAAAATGTCTAATAATTTCGAGAACCTGAAATCCCGGGTGGAGAGCACGGGACTGTTCGAAGAGGTACTGGAATTCGATGAGAAGCGTGAAGATTTCTTCCCGGAACTGGAAAAATACCGGGAGGACACCGGAAGCTTTCTGGGGAATCTGAAGAACCGGATCCGCTTTACGAAGGAGTATGCCAGACTCGAGGCTTCTTATGTGCCGGTAGATCTTCGGACTTACAAGGACATTTATGTCTACTGCGATTCCGATCCCATCGGCTACTACCTGAATCAGAACCATATCCGCTATCATGCCGTGGAAGACGGCCTGAACTGTCTCAAGAATTTTGACGCGGCGCGATATGACAACCGTGGACATTTTAAGATCAAGGCATTCCTGTCCATGTATCTGAACCTGATCTTTGTTCAGAACGGCTACGGAAAATACTGCATGGATATGGAAGTAAATGACATTTCCGCCATCCGCTATCCCTGTCCCCGATATATTGAACTTCCCAGAAAGCCGCTGGAAGACCGGCTGACAGCGGAGGATAAGCAGCTGCTCCTGCAGGCATTCGTGAGAAATAAAGACGAACTGGAACACCAGATCGAAGAGAGCAATAAGGTGGGAGATAAAATATTGATCCTCACGGATCCGGTATGCGCACTGGATGTGAGAGAACAGATCTTCCGGGATATTATCAAAATGTATGAAAAAGAGGGCACCATATTTTTAAAGCCCCATCCCAGAGACCTGCTGGATTACCAGAAGCTTTTTGCGGAATATCCCCAGTTCGATGCATCCATGCCCATGGAGATGCTGAACTTTTTCCCGAATCTGCGTTTTAAAAAGGTGGTAACCATATTTACGGAGGTAAAGGGACTTCCTTTTGCGGATGAAGCGGTACGCCTCGGACCTGATTTTATGGATGCCTATGAGGATCCACTGATCCACAGACAGAATGAACAGATATAAGTTTGGAGACCGTCAATGATACAGATCATCAAGAAATTACGTGTCCTGCTGGACAAAAAACAGAAAAGAACCATGGTGGGACTCATTATCCTCATGGTGATCAGTGCCTTTTTGCAGACTGCCGGTGTGGGAATGCTGGTGGAGGTCATGCAGATCGTCATTGATCCCGAAGCGGTACAACACAGCCGGGTGGCGGAAGCCTGCTATGAGATCATGGGTGTGGAGAGCTATCGTACGTTCTCCATTATTGTCATGGTGCTGCTGATTCTGGTATTTGTGGTGAAGAACCTGTTTACTTATGTACAGCAGAAGCTGACTTTATCCTTTGTCTATACGAACCAGTTCCGCACTTCCGAGCGCATGATGCGTAATTACCTGCGCAGAGGTTATGAATTTTATCTGAATGCGGATACCGCTGTGGTACAGCGCAGTATCACTTCCGATGTCAACAATATGTATGCACTGATCCTGGCACTGTTACAGCTGTTATCCGACAGCGTGGTTTCCCTGTTTGTCATCAGCTACTGCTTTATTTCCAGCGGTACCATGACGATCCTGATGGCGGTGGTATTGCTTCTGTTGATGTGGCTGATCAAGAGAGTGCTGAAGCCCATCATGTACAAGGCCGGTAAGGACAATCAGGACTATTACAGCAGTCTGTTCAAATGGATCTCCCAGACGGTACAGGGTATCAAGGAAGTAAAGATTTCCGGCAAGGAGCAGTATTTCGTATCCGAGTACCGCAAATGCGGAAAAGGCTACGTGGATGCCGTACAGCGTTACAGCCTGTACAATCAGGTGCCGAAGCTGCTGATCGAGACAGCCTGCGTTGCCACTATGGTAGGATACATGATCTTTCTGGTGGCCACCGGTGTGCCTACAGAAAATATGCTGACAGTGTTCGGAACTTTGGCGGCAGCGGCACTGGTACTGTTGCCCTGCGTGAACCGTATCAACAACCAGATCAATTCCATCGCCTATTTTGAACCTTTCTTCATGGGTGTCAGCGATAATTTACAGGATGAGATCAACGGACAGAATATCGACATGTCCTTTGCTACCGATGAAGATGAAAAGCTGGATGTAAAAGAAAGCATCGAGATGAAAGATATTACTTATGCCTATCCTAATACGGAGCGTCTGATCTTCGACCATGCGGATCTGAAGATCCCGGTGGGTGCATCGGTAGGTATCGTGGGTACTTCCGGCGCGGGCAAGAGTACCGTGGTGGATATTCTGTTGGGACTGCTGGAGCCCAGTACGGGACATATCTATGCAGACAGCGTGGATGTAAAGGAACCGGGCAATTACCGGAAATGGCTGAAGAATATCGGCTACATCCCCCAGATGATCTTCATGCTGGATGACACCATCCGTAAAAATGTAGCCTTCGGTGTGCCGGAGGACAAGATTGATGAGGACAGACTGTGGGAAGTATTGAAAGAGGCACAGCTGGATGAATTTATCAAGACTCTGCCGGAAGGTCTGGAGACTGGCATCGGCGAGCGGGGTATCCGCCTCTCCGGAGGACAGAGACAGCGTATCGGTATCGCCAGAGCGCTGTATAATGATCCGGAGGTACTGATCCTGGATGAGGCCACTTCCGCACTGGATAATGATACGGAAGCAGCCATCATGGAGTCTATCAACCGACTGCACGGCCGCAAGACCTTGATCATTATCGCCCACAGATTGCAGACCATTGAAAAATGTGACATTGTCTATCGGGTAGAAGACGGCAGAGCAAAAATAGAACGGGGAAATCTGTAACGCCTATGAGTAAAAAACTGAGCATCATCGTGCCCGTCTATAATATGGCGACGGAGGGAAAACTGAATTATTGTCTGGACAGCCTGGTGGGACAGACCATCCGGGGACTGTACGATTATGAGATCCTCTGCGTGGATGATGCTTCTACAGACGATTCTCTGGAGATCCTGCTGGATTATCAGAAGCGTTATCCGGAGCTGGTCTGTGTCATTCCGAACCCTGTGAACTTAAGACAGGGCGGTGCCAAAAATGCCGGACTGCGGGTGGCGCAGGGGGAATGGATCGGTTTCATCGACAGTGATGACTGGGTGTCACCGGACTATTACGAGAAGCTTCTGAAAAAAGCGGAAGCAACCGGAGCGGATCTGGTGGGCTGCGATTACAGTCTGGTGGATCATCATACCTTTGAGGTCGGGAAGGTCATCGTCAACAATACACCGGATCAGACCGGGGATCTGACGAAGGAAAAGCATGAGAGACTGTTCATGCGTCCCGGCAGTATGGTGCTGAAAATTTACAAACATAGTGTGATCCGGGAGAATCATCTGGATTTTCCGGAGCATATTTTCTACGAAGACAACTGTGCAGGCCCCTTGTGGAGCCTGTACTTTCGACGTTTTGAGAGAGTGGAGGAACCGCTGTATTATTATTACCAGCATGCGGTGTCCACGGTACATCACATCACGGAGGAAAAATGCCGTGATCGTATGAAAGCAGCAGAACTTTTGTACACGGAATGCGAGAACAGAGGGTTTCTTGCGGAATACCGGGAGCAGATCGAATACCGTTTTACGGAGCTGTATTATGTGATCACTTTATTCTCCTATCTGTCGGGAGTGGAGAAGCCGAAGCTGTCTTTTGTAAAAGAACTACGGGAGGGGACAGAACGACATTTTCCGGAGTTCGACAGGAACAAATATTATCTGGAATATACCGGGCCGGAGGAACGCAAATTCATCGCCATGCAGAAAAAGAGCGATCTGCGGTTTTATCTCTATTACAGGATTCGGCAGTTTGTATGGAAGCTACGGGCCTGAAGGGCGGCCATGGGGCATGAGAAAGATGAGGTTAGGAAAATGAGCAGATTAGCGATTATCACCGCCAGAGGTGGGAGCAAGCGGATCCCGAAGAAAAATATCAGAGATTTTTGTGGAAAACCGATTCTGGCATATTCCATCGAGGCGGCATTGTCCAGCAGACTTTTTGACCATGTGATGGTATCCACGGACGATACGGAGATTGCGGAGATTGCGAAAAAGTACGGTGCAGAGGTGCCGTTTTTCCGCAGTGAGGCGACTTCCGGAGACTTTGCCACCACCAATGATGTGCTGGCGGAAGTGTTGGCGGAATATGAGAAGCATGACATGCATTTTGATGTGGCATGCTGCATCTATCCCACAGCGCCTTTTGTGACAGCGGAAAAACTGAAAGCAGCGGTAGAACAGCTGGAAGCAAGCGATGCGGACACCCTGATTCCGGTGGTCAGCTTTTCCTACCCGCCCCAGCGGGCCATGGTAGTGGAGCAGGAACGGTTGGTATTTAAATATCCCGAATATCTGGACAGCAGATCCCAGGACCTGCAGCCCCATTATCATGATGTGGGACAGTTCTATGTCTTCCGTACGGACCGCTTTGCAGTGAATAAGAAGCTGATGGTGGGAAATATTCTGCCCCTGATCGTATCGGAACTGGAAGTGCAGGATATCGATAATCTGACGGACTGGAAGATCGCAGAGATGAAATACCGTCTGATGACGGAGGAAAAATAATCCCGGAGGAATCTGAGACTATGGCAACAGGCAGACTGGCAGTATTGTCCAATGTAAATATGAATATGGTGATCCGTATGTTACAGAAACAGGCGGAAGTCTACGATGCGGAAGGCTATGGAAATGAACTGGGAGCTTTGCTGAACCCGGCTTCCTCTTATCATGCGTTTCAGCCGGACATTACCTTTCTGATCATGGATCTGGCAGAACTGCTGGAACATGACTATGATCCGCAGACTGCAAAAGAGCGGATCGAAAACTGGTTTCAGACGCTGGAAGGCTGTCTGCCGGAGCATGGTGTGTTCTATGTCTCCGATGCATATCTGTGGGCGGTGGAACTGGCTGTGCTGGCGGATCCGGAACGCAAACAGCAGCTGGAGAGTTTGTGGAGTGCTGCACTGCAGCAGCTGACGGAGAAACATTCCAATGTGCGGATATTTCCTTATCGCTGGATCATAGAGCATCAGGGCGAGGAGAAGGCGTTTTCCCTGAAAATGTGGTATATGGGAAAAGTATTGCTGGGGATGGAGACCCAGTCTCTTCTGGCGGAAAAAATATTACAGCAGGCGGAACTGGAGGAACGCATCCCTAAAAAGGTGCTGGTCCTGGATCTGGACAATACCCTGTGGGGCGGTCTGGCCGGAGAGACGGATCACACACCGGTGCTTTTGTCGGAAGACCACAGCGGTCTGGCTTATAAAAATCTGCAACGGGTCATAAAGCTGATGCAGAAACAGGGTGTGCTGTTAGCCATAGCATCCAAAAATAATGAAGAGGATGCCATGGAGATCTTGGAACATCATCCCCATATGCTGCTTGGGCCGGAAGATTTCGCAGCCCGCAGGATCAACTGGGACCCGAAGCCGGACAATATCCGTAAGATGGCGGAAGAACTGAATCTGGGAACGGATTCCTTTGTCTTTTTTGATGACAGCGAAGCGGAACGGGAAATGGTACGGCAGATGCTGCCGGAGGTGACTGTGCCCGATTTCCCGGCAAGACCGGAGGAACTGGCGCCCTGCATGGCAAAGATTTATGAAGAATATTTTGCCCGGGCAGTGATCACGAAAGAGGACCGGGAGAAGACCGCACAGTACCGGGCCAATGCCGGCAGAAATGCCATGGCAGAGCAGGCGGTGAGCTTTGAAGACTATGTGAAAAAGCTGGAGATCTGTCTGATCCCGGTGGATCCGAAGGAACATCTGGACCGGCTGACACAGCTTTTGAATAAAACGAACCAGTTCAACCTGACCACCAGACGCTACACCAGAGAGCAGATGCAGCAGATCGTGGAAGATGCCGGAAAGAGAGTATTTCTGTATCAGGTGACGGATGCGTTTGGAGACAACGGAATCGTGGCAGCAGCCATCGTGGATACTGCCGGAGAACTGCCGGAGATCACGGATCTGGTCATGAGCTGCCGTGTCATGGGACGGAATATCGAGAATGCGGTGATCGACCGTATCGAGGAGCAGATGCAGGAGGAAGGATATACCGGACTCCGCGGCAGATATATCCCGACAGCCAAGAATAAGCCGGTGGAAGCTCTGTATGAAAAGCTGGGTTACCACAGGACGGAAAGTACACAGGAGGGCGGTACCTGCTATGAGATCACACTGGCAGAGAGACCGGAGAGGGCCTACTGGCTGAAGGAGACTTTATACGATTGACCTGGGGCTGGGTGACGGCTGCCGGACGGAAGACCGGACAGTGGTAAATGTTAGAAAAAATGAGGATAAGCAGAGGATAACCATATGAAAGAGAAGATCATAAAGCTGATTGAAGATGTATTAAAGGTTCCGGCGGGAACCATCACCGAGGATACCATGATCGAAGATGTGGAGCAGTGGGATTCCCTGGCGCATGTCATGATCATCGGACAGTTGGAGGAAGAGCTTGGTGTCAGCATTCCCTTAGACGAAGCCATTGATTTAAAAGGAATGCGTGAACTGTTGGAAAAGGCGGGCTGCGAATGAGTGTTACATTAAGAAAAGTGACAGAGGGAGACCTGGAACAGATCATGCGCTGGCGCATGGATCCGGAGATTACCCGCTATATGAATACGGATCCGAAGCTGACTCTGGAAGGGCAGAAGAAATGGTTTGCCAAAGTGCAGCAGGATCCGGATGTGAGCTACTGGATCATTGAGATCGACGGCACAGCAGCCGGCGTCATCAATTACACAGGGCTGACGAATCCCACAGGAGATCTGGGATGGGCCTATTACGTGGGCGAGAAAAAACTGCGCAGCATCCAGACGGCACTGGCGCTGGAGATGAGTATGTATGACCATGCGTTTCTGGATCTTGGGAAAAATGCGGTATACAGTGATGTATTCACCCTGAATCAGGGAGTCATCCAGCTCCATAAGATCTGCGGCTGTGAAGTCGTGGAAGAGAAAAAAGCCCACGTGGTGAAAAACGGAGCTGCTTATGACGTGACATATATGCGCATGACAGCGGAACACTGGAAAGGGATCCGGGACAGCAAGAAGTACGAACATATTGTATTTCCTTAAGGAGGCACTATTATGAACAAAGAGATCATGATCGGGAATCATAAAATCAGTGAAGATTCTCCCACTTTTGTAATTGCAGAGATGTCTGCGAATCATCTGATGGATTTTGACAGAGCAGTGGCTATCATGCAGGCGGCAAAGGATGCCGGTGCGGATGCCATTAAAATACAGACTTACACCCCGGATACCATCACACTGGACTGTGATGATCCCTGCTTCCAGATCACACAGGGAACCATCTGGGACGGAACCACACTGCACAAGTTGTATGAGACCGCCTATACTCCCTGGGAGTGGCAGCCAAAGCTGAAAAAGATCGCAGAGGAGATGGGACTGGTATTCTTTTCTTCTCCCTTTGATCTGACCAGCATTGATTTTCTGGAAGAGATGGAGGTACCGGTATACAAGGTGGCATCCTTCGAGATTAACGACATTCCTTTCATCCGCAAGATCGCCCGTACCGGCAAGCCGATTATCATGTCTACCGGAATTGCCTATCTGGCGGATATCGAGCTGGCACTGCGTACCTGTAAGGAAGAGGGCAACGAGAATGTGATTCTGTTGAAATGTACCTCCGCTTATCCGGCACCCTATGAGGATATTAATCTGAAGACGATTCCTTCCATGAAGGAAGTCTTTGACTGTGTGGTAGGTCTTTCTGATCATACCATGGGCTGTGCCGTGGCCGGTGCCGGCGTGGCGCTGGGAGCCAAGGTGGTGGAGAAACATCTGACACTGCGCAGAGCAGACGGCGGTGCGGATGCGGCATTCTCCATGGAACCGGAAGAATTCAAAGAGATGGTGGATCACATCCGCATGATCGAGAAAGCAGTAGGAAAGGTGACCTACGATCTGACACCGAAGCAGAAAAAGAGCAGAGAACATTCCCGTTCCCTGTTCGTGGCACAGGATATGAAGGCCGGGGATGTGTTTACTCCGGAGAATCTGCGGTCTGTGAGACCTTCCTGCGGACTGCATACCAGATATTATGAGGAACTTTTGGGCAAACGGATCACCAGAGATGCCAGGCTGGGAACCCCTATGGACTGGTCTCTTGTGGATTTCACAGAGAAGGAACAGCAGTAAGGAGCGGAAATGTATTATTTTCGTGCGGACGGCAGTGCTGTTACGGGGGCAGGGCATCTGATGCGTTGCCTCACGGTGGCACAGGAATTACAAAAAAGAATAGAGCATCCGGAAGAACTCTGCTTTTTGTGCGCGGAGCAGGCATCTGCGGAACTGTTGCAGAGCTGGAACATGCCGGTGAAGATCCTTGGGACGGATCCTGCCGACCTGGAAGGAGAGCTTTCGGCGCTGGAAGGACTGATCCGGGGAAGCGGGCATGTTTTTCTGGTGGACAGCTATGCGGTGACGGATGCTTATTTGCAGGCATTGCACCGGTTTGGCAGGGTGTATCTGCTGGATGATATGCAGCAGCATGCATTTCCGGTGGACGGTGTGATCAATTACAATCTGTTTGCTTCCCGGGAAAAGTATCGGGAACTGTATGGAAGTAGTACCGGACAGTATCTCGGAGCTGCTTATGTGCCGGTGCGGCAGCAGTTCTGTGAGGCGGCAGCACAGTATATTTTGCAGGATGATGTAACGGATATCCTGATCACCACCGGTGGCGGAGACAAAGACAACATTGCGGGAGAAATCCTGCGGGAACTGTGTGAGAACAGTCTGGCGGGAAAAAATATAAGGTATCATCTGGTGGTGGGAAGGTTTAATCCGAACCGGGAAAAATTGGAGCAATATGCATCGGAGCAAAACAACGTGGTTCTGCATTGCGATGTGAAAGACATGGCGGGACTGATGACGGCCTGTCAGCTGGCGGTGACTGCCGGTGGAACGACAATCTATGAATTGTCAGTTCTGGGAGTGCCTTTTGTCTGTTTTTCTTATGCAGAGAACCAGGAAGGGCTGACGGAATGGCTGGGAAAGCAGAAAATTGCCGGATATGCCGGAAAATGGCATTACACACCGGAAGAGACAAGAAAAGCCATCGGCAGCTGGTGTCGGAATGTCTGTGAGAACAGGGAACTGCGGCAGAAAACCTATGAAGCGGAGAGAATTCTGATCGACGGGCAGGGAGCTGCCCGGATCGCAGAGATCCTGCAGACGGCGGGAATAGAAGAATAGAAGGATAATATCTGAGGTTTATGAAGAAAAACGGCAGCTGGAAGAAAAAAATTTTATATAGTGTGACAGCAGCTGTTTTGTTCGTGCTGCTTTTGGTACTGTTTTTTCCGGGGGACCGGGAATATCAGAGGATTCCTTATGATGTAGTGTTTCTGGGAGACAGTGTATATGGTCTGTGCCGTGATGAGACATCCATCGCAGCGAAGCTTCAGGAGAAGACAGGTTTAAAATGCTACAACGGTGGGCTGGGAGGAACGGTTCTTGGCAGAGCGGATGCGGAGAGAAGGCTGGGATATACCAAGGATTCCATTTCTGCGGCCGGACTGGTACGTTCCTTTGTGGTGAAGGATTTCGGTGTCCAGAGGACCGTGCACATCCGAGAAGCAGCCACGGATTATTTTGAGGATACTTTGGGAGATCTGGGACAGATCGATTTTGACCAGGTGAAGATCCTGTTTATCGGTTCCGGACTGAATGATTATCACTCCGGCACTCCCATCGAATCCACGGCAGATCCGTATGATGAATATACCTACTGTGGAGCTATCCGCAGTATTGTGAAGGAGTTGCGGGAAGCCTATCCGGAGCTGCGCATTATCTTCATCACCCCGCCCTATACCTGGTATACGGATCCGGAACTGACCTGTGAGGAATATGATCTGGGCGGTGGTGTGCTGGAGGATTATGTCAATGCGGAGATCGGGCTGTGTGAGGCTTTGAATGTAGAAGTCATAGACATCTATCATGACTATTATCCACATGATACCTGGGATGATCTGTATCTCTATACCGATGACGGCCTGCATCCCAATGAGGCCGGCAGAGAGAAGATCGCACAGACGATTGCGGAAAGACTAAATAAGGAGTGACAGACGGATGAAGACCCCGTGGGATTTTTTTCAATCTAGCAGAACAAAAATAAAAAATACATGGAAGATCGCCTTTCTCTCAGCGTTTGTACTGGGGATTCTGATCCATCTGCCGGTGATGCTTTCGGATATTCCGAATCATGACGGCCTGAGCAGTATGTATTTTGATCAGAATATGATCACTTCCGGACGATGGTTTCTGTCTGTGGCATGCGGCTTTTCTTCGTATTTTACCATTCCGTGGATCATTGGTCTGATCGGTCTGCTCTGGCTGGCGCTGGCGGCGGTGGCATTGACGGAACTGCTGGAACTTGCAGACCCGTTGGTAATCATGGCAGTGAGCGGATTGCTGGTTTCTTTTCCGGCACTGGCATCCACTTTTGCCTATGTGTTTACCATGGATGGTTATATGATGGCACTGTTCCTCGCAATTCTGGCAGTGCTTTTTACGAAAAAACAGAAAAAAGGCTGGCTGGCCGGGGCGGTATGTCTTGCGTTCAGTATGGGGATCTATCAGGCATATCTGCCCTTTGCCATTCTGCTGTGCGTATATGTGATCCTGCTCTTTTTTATGGAAGAGAAGGGCTGGAAGACGAAAGCGTTCTATGTACTTCGTTACCTGGGCATGGGAGTTGCCGGAGCCGCATTGTATTACGTAATCCTGCAGATTCTGTTGAAATTACAGGGAAAGGTGCTGGATACCTATCAGGGGATCAATTCCATGGAGCAGGGAGGTTCCGGTCTGGGGCTGTTTGCAACGATCCGGGGAATGTATGTTGATTTTCTGGCATTTACGGTGCATGGAAATGTGCTGGTGAACAATATTTTCTCTTTTACGGCCTGTGCGGCACTGGTGCTTCTGGTGGCTTATCTGCTGGTGAGAAGCATGCTGCGAAGAAAATGGTGGAAGAATCCGGCATTTTTCGTTATAATAATTCTGTTGGCGGCGGGACTTCCGCTTTTGACCAATGTGATTCTGGTGATTTCTCCGAATCTGACCTATCATTTGCTGATGCGGTATCAGTGGGTATTATATCTGATCCTGATGCTGGCATTTGTGGACAGATATGCGTCGGAGGACGGGAAAACAGATATCGGGATCCAGTGGGTGGCATTACTGGCGGCCGGAATCCTGGTATTCAATTATGGAGTATCGGATAATATCGGATATTCCAATCTGGAGAAAAAATACGAGAAGACCTATGCGTACTGTGTACGTCTGTTGGACAGGATCGAGCAGACGGAAGGGTACTATCAGGGAATTCCCATTGCATTGGTGGGTGTCATCGGGTATGATGAATTCCCCACTACGGATATTACCGGAAAAGTCACGGACGGTATGATCGGTCTCAGCGGAGACTATCTGATCTATAAGGGAGCGGATTATCAGGCATTTATGCAGAACTATCTGGGCGCAACCCTGAATTTTCTGGATCCGGATACTGTGGGTGAGATTTATATGACGCAGGAATACATTGACATGGATACTTTTCCGGGAGCGAATTCCACCAGGGTTGTGGATGGAATCCTGTATGTCAAGACCGAGAACTGCGGAAGGGATTAGAGGATGTCATTATTATCGATTGTTTTACCGGCATATAACGAAGAACAGAATATTGCCAATACCGCAAAAGTACTGGGGGAACTGCTGGAACAGCACGGGATCGATTATGAGCTGGTATTTATCAGTGATGGTTCGAAGGACGGAACCTTTGAACGTATTAAGGAAGAATCGGCCAGGAATCCGAGAGTACGGGGAGCGGAGTTTTCCCGGAATTTCGGAAAGGAAGCTGGAATTTTTGCAGGCCTGGAGCTGACTACGGGGGATGCGGTGATCGTTATGGACTGTGATCTGCAGCATCCGCCTGAGGTGATTCCACAGATGTGGGAAAAATGGCAGCAGGGTGCCGAGATCGTGGAAGGTATCAAGGCCGACCGCGGTAAGGAGAGTCTGGGATATAAGTTGTCTGCCGGACTTTTTTACAAGATCATGAGCAAACTGATCAAGATGGACATGAATGCTTCTTCCGATTTCAAACTTCTGGACAGAAAAGTAGTACAGGTCCTGTTGGAACTGCCGGAACGCAATACCTTTTTCCGGGCGTTGACCTTCTGGGCGGGGTTCCGTACAGAGACTGTGGAATATGAAGTACAGGAGCGGAAATACGGACAGAGCAAGTGGTCCTTCTGGAGTCTGATGAAATATGCCATTACCAATGCCACTTCCTTCAGCACACTGCCATTGCAGCTGGTGACGATCATGGGCGGGGTATCCATTCTGTTCAGTGTGATCCTGGCGATTCAGACCCTGGTGCGCTATCTGATGGGAACAGCGGTGGAAGGTTTTACCACGGTGATCCTGCTGATCCTCATTATTGGCGGATTTATTATGTTAAGCCTTGGTGTGATTGGCCATTATATTGCCAGAATCTATGAAGAAGTCAAGGGAAGACCGAAATATATTATCAGTCATGTGACGGAAAATGTGCCTGGGACAGCCGTAGGAAGCTGGAAGCGGGAACATAGAGAAAGCTAAAAGACAGTAGAAAAGAGGATGTGTTATGAGAGAGATTGATATTAAGTTTAACGTCCCGCCTTATGTGGATAAAGCAGCAGATTACATTCAGGAATGTGTAAAAAATCAGAAGATCTGCGGAGATGGAGAATATACGAAAAAATGTAATGCCTGGATCGAGGAGAGGACCGGAGCCGGAAAATGTCTGCTGACGACCTCCTGCACCCATGCGACAGAACTGGCAGCACTTTTGTGTAACATTCGGCCCGGGGACGAAGTGATCATGCCTGCTTACACCTTCGTATCCACCGCAGATGCCTTTGTACTGCGCGGTGCGGTTCCTGTGTTCGTGGATATCCGCCCGGATACCATGAACATTGACGAGACACTGATCGAGGATGCCATCACGGAGAAGACGAAAGCCATCGTTCCGGTGCACTATGCCGGTGTGGCCTGCGAGATGGACACCATTATGGACATCGCAAAAAGACATAACTTAAAGGTAGTAGAGGATGCCGCACAGGGTGTACTGGCATCTTACAAGGGAAAAGCACTGGGAACCATCGGTGACTTCGGTGCCTACAGCTTCCATGAGACCAAGAACTACAGCATGGGTGAGGGCGGAGCACTGCTGATCCGTGATAAGAAGGATGTGGAAGAAGCGGAGATCATGAGGGAGAAGGGAACCAATCGAAGCAAGTTCTTCCGGGGCCAGATCGATAAATATACCTGGGTAAATTACGGATCTTCCTATCTTCCCAGTGATATGAATGCGGCTTATCTCTATGCACAGCTGGAGATCGCTGATGAGATCAATGAGGCAAGACTTGCCTGTTGGAACCGCTATTATGAGCAGCTGCTTCCCTTAAAGAAAGCGGGAAAGATCGACCTGCCCACCGTACCGGAAGGCTGTGTGCATAATGCGCATATGTTCTACATTAAGGCAAGAGATCTGGAACAGAGAACAAGATTTATCAGCTATATGAAGGAGAACGGTGTGCTTACGGTATTCCATTATATCCCGCTGCATACTTCTCCCGCAGGACAGAAGTTCGGCCGGTTCCACGGCGAGGACCGTTATACTACCAGAGAGAGCGAGCGCCTGGTAAGACTTCCCATGTACTATGGGCTGACACTGGATCAGGTGGATTTCATCTGTGGACTGGTGAAAAACTTTTTTGAATTAGAGGAGCAGTAACATGCAAAAAATTGGCAGAGCGTCTGCACAGGTTGCAGGCAGATTTCTGTTCCTGGGTGTCTCCGTGCAGATTCTTCTGGGAATCTGCTGGGGCGTCAGATCCTTTGGAATTTTTCCGGAATTCGGCGATAGCTACACATGGCTGAAAGCGTCAGAGACACTTGTGTGTGATGACTACATGGGGATCGGCTACCCTCTTTTTCTGATGCTTGTAAAAGGGATAGAATCCATAAGTTCTATCCCTTATACTTTTTTTGTATATACGGTACAGATCCTGATTGCATTTTATGCCGGTGTAGTATTTTTACGGGCATGCGGAGTGACAGGGAAAAAGATATTTTTGTGCTGGGGAAGCCTGGCGCTTTTGACCTTTCCCTGTGCCATGCAAAGTCATCTGGCCGTATTGCCGAATTCTCCGGGATATTCCTTTTTACTGCTGGAACTGTCGGCGGTGATCCGGATCCTGCGGCAGGATGCTGTGGCGGAGGATGGTGAGACGACAGCGCCGGCCAGACCGTTACATGGTCTGTTCGAAGCCGGAATCTGGTGGGCGCTCAGTACACTGTGTGTGGTGGAGAATCTGTATCTGGGGCTGGTACCGCTTATTGTTCTGTGGCTGATACATCTGTGGCAGCTACGGAGCAGAAAGACGGAGAAAAAGAGAGTAGGCCGGGAACTTTTGCTCCTTCTGGCAATGGCGGGAATTTTATTCACGCTGGTGCCCATGTGGCAGACACCGGGCAGCTACGGGAAGGCGGAGAATACGGTGAGCGCCGCCATGATGCGCCGGTTCAGCTGGACGCATATGAGAGAGGAAGAAGAATACGATGAATGGCCGGAACAGCTACGTACCTGGATGACCTGGAAAGAGATGAGGAATGCCGGGTATTATGCGGGAACCATGGAGTCCGGAATACAAAAGACGCTGGAGGATCGTTTCGGCAAGGCGGAAGCACAGAAGATATTCAGAGAGTATGCCGAGTATTATCTGAAGACGTATACTTCAGACAATATCCATCAGATCGCCTGGGATTGCCTCGGATATGCCATGCCTACGGTACTGTTGCAGCTGCTGTTGGACGGCAGGGGATATGACTCCTTCTCTGGCAGAAATGTAGACATTATGATGACGGGAGATCCAAGGCTGACAGAGCTTTTGTTAAAATACAGCAGCTGGTGGTTCCTGTCGGGAATCGCTGTTGTGGTCGTGAGCGGCATGATATGCGGGATCATTGCCATGCTCCGACAGAAAAAAGAAAAAACAGTACCGGACAGAAGCCTGTTCTGGAAGATCTCAGGAGTCTGTGTGATCACTGCGGCAGGCATGATCCTGTGGTATACCATGCGGGATGCCGGATGCCTGGATTACAAGAACGGATTGCTGCCGGGTTCTCTGTGGCTTGTGGGAATGATCCTCTGGACCGATAGGACCATAAGCGCCGGAGATACAGAAGACAACCCGGAGAAATAATAGAATTGTGACAGCAGAAACGCGGGAAGGAGGAACCATGACGAAGATGACAACAAAAGTGAAAACGCAGAAATCAGAAAAAGCCTGGTTCTTTCTGGGAGCGTTGGCAGTATTTTTTATGGGAGTTCCGTATCTTGTATTAGGGAAGGACTCTGTGTTCGTGTATCACGATCAGCTGGACGGTGAGGTGATCGCCTATCTTCTGCAGGCAAGACATCTGTGGGATGGCAGCGGTGTATTGCCGGAATTCATGAACGGTGCAGCAAAAACAGCGCTTACCATGCCGGCCCCCGCCTGTGTGCTGTTATACCGGTGGCTGCCTGCGGAACTGGCACTGGCCTGTATGCAGGTGGCTGGCAGCTTTGCCGGATATCTGGGAATGTTCTGCCTGCTTGGATGGGCCGGAGAAACATCGGAAACACTGCGGAGAAGAAAAGGACTTGTCGGTTTCATAGCCATGCTGACCGGATGTATGTATGCGTATCTGCCGTTTTTGCCGGTGTACGGGCTGTCCCAGTATGGATTGCCGCTGTTAATGTATTGTGTACTGCGACTGGGGGAAAAGGACAGACCGAAGAATTTTCGGATTCTCTGTTATTTTTATGTACTGCTTTTCGGATGTAATTCTTCCCTGGTGTTATCCGGTTTTGCTGTGCTGGGAATCTGGGCGGTATGGGAGATCGTCACACTGGTGGAGAAAAGGAAACAGTTCTCCGCCGGACAGGCTGCAGCCTGGGGGATTTTGCTGCTTACGTATATCGTTGAGAACGGTTCGTTATTGCTTCAGCTGTCCGGAGGACAGGGAGAAGAGATTTCTCACAAATCGGAATATCTACTCAGCCCGGTGGACTTTTTCAGTCAGTTGAAAACAAACCTCCTGCAGGGAGGACAGCACAGTGTGGATTATCATGGACTGATCCTCGTGGTGCTGTTGATGACAACAGTTGTTTTATTTTTCCTAAATCGGGCAACGAAGAAGAACATAGCGGATAAAAAGAATGTACCTGAGGGCGGAGAAAAACGGTTATGGAAAGCCGTGGGCCTGTCACTGGCCGTTATTGCAGGCTTTGCGGCAGTGGCCGCACTGTGGGACAGCAGTATCGGAATCGCTATCCGTTCCAGTCTGGGTGCTCTGAAGGGCTTTCAGGCCAACAGAGTCCTGTGGCTGAGTCCCTGCCTGTGGTATTTTATTCTGGGGTGCAGCCTGTTATTGCTGACGGAACAGCTCCCGGAAAGAGACACAGGAGCGGAGAAAACAGGGAACGGACGCAGGAACGGTGTGATCCCGGGGATCATCGTAATGGCCGCAATGCTTCTTACCGTGGCAACAGCCGGGAAGATTTTGCTGGAGAGCAATCTGAAGCCCAATCTGCAAAAACTGGTGAACCGGAATTATGCAGCCATGAGCTTCCGGGATTATTATGCCGTGGATGTGCTGGATCAGGTACAGGAGTACCTGCGGGAGAATACCGGGGAAGAACCACAGGATTACCGGGTCGTAAGTCTGGGGATCGATCCCGCTGCGGCATTGTATCATGGATTTTACTGTCTGGACGGCTATTCAAATAACTATTCTCTGGAGTACAAGCACCGTTTCCGGGAGATCATTGCACCGGAGCTGGACAAGAGTGAATATCTGGAAGACAGCTTTGACCATTGGGGGAATCGTTGCTATTTGTTCAGCGCGGAATGCCCCGGCTATTATACGATCGAAAAAGGCGGCTTTTATTTTCAGGACTATACGATCGATGCGGAAAGTCTGAGGCAGCTGGGCGGAAGCTATCTGTTGTCGGCAGCCTATATCGATCACAGTGAGGATACCGGTCTGGAACTGATGAGGCCGGAGGCCTTTGAGACAGAGAACAGCTATTACCGCATTTATCTCTATCGGGTAATGGATAATGAATAATAACGGAGATGGGAAGATTCCTATGATTGGACAGGAAAAACGGGATAAATGGAAAAAAATCCTGCCGGAACTGCTGGCAGTTATATTGTGCCTGGTATTGATGGGTGCGGGAGTCAGCCGGAAGGAAGGCTATCACATGGACGAACTTCTGAGCTTTGAACTGGCAAATGCCAGGTATAATCCCTGGATCGTACCTACCCAGCCGGAAGGGCGTCTGGCCAAATTCGTGAACGAGGAGATCGAGGGGGACAGTGCGGGAGAGGTTCTGGAGAATCTGAAAAATACAGTAACAGATGTGCTTAGGAACCGGGGAAACAGCAAGCTGTTGTCTTATAAAGCAGATGTCTATGAGGAACCGGTCTGGATCACGGACCGGCAGTTTCAGGATTATGTTACGGTGGATCAGAAAGATGCCTTTGATTACCTGTCGGTTTATTTTAATGTAAAAGATGACAATCATCCGCCGGTACATTTTATGCTGCTGCATACCATGAGTTCTGTCTTTCGGGGAACATTGTCACCGTGGCTTGGATGCAGCATCAATCTGGTCTGTCTGGGAATTACATTGTGGCTTTTACTGCGGCTGGGGAGACAGCTGGCAGATGTGTTTTCCCTGGAAGGAAAGGGAAGACAGCTGGGGATCCTGGCGGTGCTTCTCTATGGAATGAGTACCGGAGCACTGGGTACGGTGCTGCTGATCCGTATGTATGGGCTGCTTTCCTGTCTGTGTGTCGCCCTGTTTTCCGTCCATGTGGAAAAATGGAAGAATAACGGGTTTGACAAGAAAAACAAGGGTCTTATCGCTATTACGGTGCTGGGTTTCCTGACACAGTATTTTTTCCTGTTTTACTGCCTTCTGCTGGCGGCGGTTACCGCAGTGATCCTGCTGTACCGGCACAGGAACAAAGAATTATGGTGCTATATCCGGTCCATGGTGATCGCTGCAGTGATCGGACTGGTATTGTTCCCTTTTGCAATTTCGGATGTGTTCTCCAGCGGAAGAGGGACGGAAGCTCTCGGCAATCTGGCCTCCGGATTTGCCGGTTACGGACAGAGACTGGCTGCATTTGGCAGAATTCTGGCGGATCGGACAGTGGGAGCACCTCTTCTGACCGGCGGATGTGCCGCCGGCGCAATCCTGCTTCTGGGAAAGCTGTATCTGAGCTTCCGGGCCGGGAAACAGGAACAGAAAGGTGAAAATTCCGGAAGAGATGCGGCCTGGATGCTGATGGTGCCGGTGGCCGGATATTTTCTGCTGGCATCCCGCATGTCACCGTATCTGGTGGACCGCTATATTATGCCTTTGTTTCCGTTTGTGGCATTGCTGCTTGCTTTGCTATTGTGTCTCCTTGGAAAAAAACTGACAGAGATCTCCGGATGGAAAGAACAGATCGTGGGAGGCATGCTGGTGCTGTTGCTCGTGGTGGTACAGGGGCTGCGGCTTGCGGCCTATGATGGGGAATACCTCTATCAGGGATATGCCAGACAGGAAGCATTGGCGGAAGAATATGAGGAGTTCCCATGCATCTGCGTTTATGCGGGAGTGGGCTATTATGAGAACCTGCCGGAATTTATGCATTACACCAAAACTTTGCTGGTAACGGCAGAGGAACTGAAGGAACGTAAGGATACGGAATCCGTGGAGGCACTGGACCGGGTGATCGTATTGATCAAACCGGGTGTGGATAAAGAAGCAACAGTGTCTGTGCTCCGGGATAAGTATGGTTATACGTCGGAGGAACTTCTGCTTTCGGAAGGCGTGCACGGAGATATGATATATATGTTTTCCAGATAAGGAATGAAATGATAAGAAGACAGAAATGAGGTTGAAACATGATCGCAGTTCGTTTGCTGTGGCTTGCCGTTCTGCTGGTAGCGATACCGGCATGGGTGGGAAATTGTTTTTTAAATGTGGATAAACCCTGTAGAAATCCGGTATTTCTGTGGATTAGCGGTCAGATGCTGCTATGGGCGGGATTTCAGGTGATCTGTGTGCCGGTGATCCTGTTGGAAGGCCGTATGTGGATGGTGACCGTAGCTTATTGCGGCTTCATCCTGGTGCTGCTGGCAGCGGCAACGGTCCGGTATTTCCGGCAGTCCCGTACTCTTCGGGCAGTCCGGGAAGCAAAGCCGGAGAAAGCAGAGATTATTTTGTGGGTGCTGGCTGGTGTGCTTTTGCTGGTGCAGCTGGTATTGGCAGTGCTGATGGTCTACGGTGATGGCGACGATGCCTATTATGTGGCAATCTCCGCAGCGGCAGAGGAATCCGGCAGGATGTATCAGAAGATCCCTTATACGGGAATGCATACGGAACTGGATGTGAGACACGGGCTGGCACCTTTTCCTATCTGGATCGCATGGCTGGCCCAGATGACCGGCATCACTACGGTGATCGTGGCGAAGACTCTGGTGCCGGTCGCTCTGATCTCCATGACTTACGGAGTATTCTATCTTCTGGGAAGCAGGGTATTATTCGCAGGAGAGGGCGCATACCGGAAGAAATGGGCGTTGCCTGCATTTTTACTCTGTACGGAAGTGCTGGTGCTTTTCGGAGATTATTCTTATTATACTGTAGAGAATTTTATGATTGCCAGGAGCAGACAGGGGAAGGCTGCATTGGGAAGTATCCTGATCCCCATGATATTTTTCCTGCTGCTGACACTGCTTCGAAAAATACAGGAAGAACAGAAGATCACTGTCGGTTTCTGGGTGCTGTTGGGATCTGTGATGACGGCCTGCTGTCTGGCCAGTACCATGGGAGCATTGCTGGCATGCATGCTGGTGGGAACGGCCGGGCTCTGTGGTGCGGTCAGTTACAGAAAATGGAAACGCATACTGCCATTGATCGGCTGTTGTATTCCCTGCATTGTGTATGCCGGAATGTATTTGCTGTTGGGATGATAGGACCGGAGGAGAAGAATGGATGCTTTAAAGCTGTTTCAGGAATATATGGGGACCGGACTGATCGTTCTGTGGTTCCTGGTGAGTCTGCTGTATCTGTGGCTCACAGAGAAAAGAAAATATATCCGGGTGATGTTTCTTTATGTGCCGTTAGTATTGCTGCTTGTCTTTTTTAATCCGCTGGTGGCGAAGATCGTCTCTCAGATGGCGGATGGGGAAATCTATTACCGGATCCTGTGGTTGTTGCCTGTGACACCGGTGATTGCTTTCGGTACGGTGCAGCTTTGTGGAAAACTCGCCGGTAGAAAAAGATATGTGGGGATAACGTTGGCTATTGTGCTGTTTACGATATCCGGCAGTCTGATCTACAGGAATCCCAATTTTCAGAAGGCGGAAAATGCGTATCATGTACCCCAGAGCGTTGTGGATATCTGTGATACCATTGAGGTTCCGGGCAGAGAAGTCATGGCGGCATTCCCGGGAGAACTGTTGCAGTATGTGAGACAGTATTCCAATGTGATTTGTATGCCCTACGGCAGGGACATTATGGTGAGCAAGTGGACGGTGCAGAATGATCTTTATGATGTTATGGAGCAGGAGGTCATTGATGCACAGGAGCTGGCAGAACTGGCCAGAGAAGAGGCCTGTGCCTATGTGATCCTGTCGGAAGATAAAAAACTGGTGGGGAAGATGCAGGATCAGGAATTTGAAGAATTCGGAAGAATGCACGGATATGTGATCTACAAAGATTCCACAGTGGATCTGTATTACTTTATGAAGGAATGAGATTTCAGGGAAAAACAAGTGGCTCCCGGAGCAGCAAAGTAACTGGCTGCTTCGGGAGCCTTTTTTGACCGGAATTATTTTTCCTGGGATGCATAATCCTTGGAATAGTAATTCAGGAAGTATTCAAAACGTTTGGCGATGAGCTTACGTCCTTTTACATTCAGGTGCAGATTGTCGACAAGATATTCATCGGCATTGTCTTCGGTAATGCTGCCGTACAGGTTATCCATGAAGGATACGCTGTGGATATTGGCGGAGTAACATTCCTTGATCACATAAGTGGATAAGACATCACGGCCGTTGTAAATATACATATCGGAGCTTACATAGTCGCCGTTCTCATCCACAGCATATGCATAGGTCGGAGACATAACGATAATGCGGATCTGGGGGTAATAGTTCTGCAATACTTCAATGCTGGCCTCCAGATTGCCGGTAAACTGCGTGGGATCCGTGGGATTCTCATCACTGTACATGGCATTGCCGGACAGATAATCGGTAGCATCATACATAATGGCAACGGTGTCGATCGTGTTGAAATCCAGAGTTTTCAGTGTGTTGATTACTTCCTCTGCTTCGGCCGGTGTCTTGTCGCCCAGAGCATTGGCTGCATCGGTGTAGTAGCCATCCAGAGGAACCCCAACGGCCAGGTTCACCAGCCAGTAGAGACAGTAAGCATCCATGGGGGCAACGGTGGGGTCGTAGTTTAACTGCTGTGCAGCAAGGTAACTTCCGCTGATGGAACAGTTATAAACGGTGGTATCGGTCTCTTTGGCGATCAGATTGGCCAGATTGTCGGAAGAGTCCCTGTCATCTGCGAAGGGAGCATTTCCGAAGACAACGATATTGGAAGCATCATTAATGATCATCTGACCGTTTTCGTCGGTCAGGGGAAGGATGGAATCCCAACTGTCGTCGTAGGAACCCTGCCCGTCCTTGAAGATGTCGGACTGGCTGATCCTCTGTCCCCAGTGTGTGACGCGGTATCCTACCACGCCGACAACAATAAGAAGCACGAGAGCAAACAGTACGTGAAAATTCAGAAAGCGCCGGATACCGGCAGGGGCCGCAGACTCTTCGCCCTCAGGGATTTCTTCATCGGCATCTACGTAAAGGTCTTCTATGTCGTCATCGGAATCGGTATGGAAATTGTGCACAGAACCGGAACGAGTATTCCCGGAATGGAAATTACCAGAATCTGTGTCTTGCATTGTGTCGTTTTCCAGATCTACAATCTCAATATCCGGCATGTCATTCACAGAAGATGCGTGGATATTATGGTTGTTATTGTTTCGTTTCATGTATTCTCTCCGTTTCAGGTAATTCAATAATGTAGTGGTAAAAAGAGTTATATTGATTTTACTATTATACGAAAAGAAAGTCCATAGTATTAGAAAGATTTAAGAAATTCTGAAGAAATGGGTGAATGCCTTGATGTGGGGAAAATACAATGCTATAATGTTACGGAATTATTACACCGAGAATTATGAGCAGAAGGGATAGATCAGATGAAAAAATTATTTAACCATACAAAACGTCCGGACCGTAACTGGGAAGAAGACGTACAGGATGGTTACGATTGGGACGAGGAAGAATATACCGGAGAAGACGACGGCGAGGAATACTATGCCGACGAAGAAGAGTATCCGGAAGAGACTGACGGCGAAGAGTACTATGCCGATGAGGAAGAATACACCGGAGAAGACGACGGTGAAGAGTACTATGCCGATGAGGAAGAGTACACCGGAGAAGAAGACGACGAAGAGTACTATGCTGATGAGGAAGAGTACACCGGAGAAGAAGACGGCGAAGAGTACTATGCTGATGAGGAAGAGTACACCGGAGAAGAAGACGGCGAAGAG
>OIEE01000003.1_pt1 | contig 170048 bp, 155 predicted proteins | sample 1581701 | NCBI WGS metagenome assembly OIEE01 (sample SAMN01760976, study PRJEB22395) | human gut metagenome | reverse complement strand
CATAGCCTGTCACCACTGTAGTCAGCAGTTTGGACTATGCTAATATTATACCAAAGTAATGTGTGTTTAATGTTTGATTTCAGAAAAATAAGTTTTGAGGACAAAGAATGGATAACCAAGTGTCTTGCAGTATCAGATTTCAGAGGAGCAGAATATTGCTTTGCAAATAATATGGCATGGCAAAGACTTAATGACACTGTAATAACACATCATGGTGATTTTTATATAAGCTGTTCCTTTGAGGACGGTCAGCCGTATTTTACATTTCCTGCGGGCGTTAAAATAGACGTTGAGGGCAAAGAAAAATATATCAGGCTTTTTGATGAGCTTAAAGAATACGTTTCCGCCCAGGGAAAGCCGCTTATCGTATCCTCTGTAACAGATGATAACCTAAGCTGGATAAAAGAATATTATGGTGATAAAATCATCTGCGAGTATGATAGGGACAGTTCAGACTATATTTACAATGCTTCCGACCTTATCGAGCTTAAAGGCAAAAAGTATCACGGCAAGCGTAACCACATAAAGCGTTTCATGGACGAGCCTTGGGAATACAGAGAGCTTACTGATAAGGAAATAGACAGCTGTATTGAATTTTCGGCTGAGTTTTATAATAAGAATGACAACGCTGACGATCCTTCGGCGGTGGTTGAGCAATATGCTATTGATCTTTTTCTTACGAATATGGATAGGCTCGGACTTAAAGGTGCTGTACTTTACAGAAATGATAAAATGACAGGCTTTACAGTTGGTGAACAAATAAATTCGGATACCTTTGTGGTGCATATAGAAAAAGCACTCGCTGACGTTCAGGGTGCATATCCTATGCTGTGTAGTCAGTTTGCGTCGCATAATGCAAAGGGTCTCAGCTTTATCAACAGGGAAGAGGATCTAGGAATAGAGGGTCTTAGAAAGTCAAAGCTTTCTTATAATCCTGCTTTTCTTTTGAATAAAAATGTAATTACTTTCAGATGATCGAAAGGAGTCATTTGTTATGGTTTATGTATTTCTTGCCAATGGTTTTGAGGAAATGGAGGCTCTTGCCCCTGTGGACTTGCTCAGACGAGCAGGCGTTGAAGTTTTTACTGTAGGTGTAGGCTCTGATATGATAGTCAGCTCACACAACATTCCTGTCAAGACCGATACAACAGTGGATAAGATAGTTCTTAAAGACGAGCTCGAAATGATAGTTCTCCCAGGTGGTATGCCGGGTACTTTAAATCTTGAAGCAAGCCCTGATGTGCTTGGTGCAGTTGATTACTGTGCTGATAATAACAGATACATTGCCGCAATATGTGCCGCTCCGTCCATAATCGGTCATAAGGGTCTTCTTGACGGCAGATATGCAACTTGTTTTCCAGGCTATGAGAAAGATCTTAAAGGTGCGATACATTCTGCCAGACTTGTGGCTGTTGACGGTAAGTTCATCACTGCAAAGGGCGCAGGCTGCAGCATGAAGTTTGCACTCAAGCTTGTTGAGCTTCTTGTTTCAAAAGAAAAGGCAGAAGCCCTTGAATCAGGTATGCAGAGCAAATGACAGATAAAAAAGCTTTAAGAAAGCATTTCAAAGAGATACGCCTTAGTATGTCTGTGGAAGAAAGAAAACAGGCAGATGTGGCTGTTCAGCAAGCTTTCCTTGACAGCGAGGAGTATAAAAGCTGCACAACTGTGCTTGCATATGTTTCCTCTGATATTGAAGTGTCTACGGCGGAGATAGTAAGAAAGGCGCTAAAAAGCAAGATAGTGCTATGCCCGAGATGTGAAAAAAACGGCAATATTATGTATTTTTACAGAATAAACAGCACCTATGATCTCAAAGAGGGTAGGTTTGGCATTTTTGAGCCTGATGAACGTTGTGAGAAATACTGCGTTTTTGACAATGCATTGTGTATCGTGCCTGCGCTTTCGTATGATAAAGACGGATACAGGCTTGGCTTTGGTATGGGCTTTTATGACAGATTTTTGGCTGATTACAATGGTATGAAGCTAGGTTTATGTTACGATAACTGTATGTCAGAAAGTTTTTGTCATGACGGCTATGATATCTCTGTAGACAAGGTATTTACTGATAAGGATATATATACTATAAACACAAAGGAAAGGAAGTAAATAATGGACGATCTGAATTTTAATGTTGACGATATAATAAATGATGTCAACGCAAAGATAAAGTCTGCCGAGAAAAATGAAGCAGACGAAGAAAGCGTTGAAGCAGAGCCTATCGCTGACACTGAGAACAGTTCCGAAGCCTGTGAACAGGCAGACAATACTGACGAGAAACCACAGGAAACTCCAGAAGCGACCGATGACAAGCCTGAACCTATCCTAGCTTTTCACGAGGACAAGTCAGAGGAAGACAAAAGCGATGAAGACGAGGATAAAGAGCCTGAGAAGCCCGAAAAGCAAGAAAAAAAGTCAAAAAGTAGCAAGAAGAAAAAGAAAAAAAGAAAGAAAAGCAAGGTGAATAATTCGGTGTTTGGCGGAATTATACTTGTTATAGTAATTCTTACAGTTTCTTTAGTGCTTGCAGTGGGCGGCATTTCTATTGGCATGGAGTATTATGGTATCGGAAAAACTGACGAGGATATCAGATTTAATATCCCTGCAGGCTCAACAAACAGTGAGATAGCTGATATACTTGTAAATGAGGGAGTTATAAAGAACAAAAAGCTGTTTATGCTTGCTTTGAAATTTGAAAAGCCTGCAGCTATATATCCTGGTGATATCACACTTCAGCCATCAAGCGGATATTCTGAAATAATCGAAAAACTTTCACAAATGAGAGAGTCATATAAGACTGTAAGCATTACATTCACAGAGGGAGAAAATCTTCTTGACATAGCTAAAAAGCTTGAAGATAATGAGGTCTGCACTGCTGACGACTTCCTGTTTGAATTCAATAAAAATCAAGGCTTTGACTTTGAAAATGATGTTGATGATAACGGTGATATGTTCTATCGCATGGAAGGTTATTTCTATCCTGATACATATGAGTTTTATGTGAATGACAGCGCAGGAAACGTTACCAAGAAGCTTAGAGAGCAGTTTGAAAAGAAATACAAAACTGTCAAAGCTAAGATCAAAAATTCCGGTATGTCACTTAACGAAGTTATGACCCTTGCTTCTATCGTTCAGCTTGAAGCCGCTTCTGAGGACGAAATGCCAAAGGTAGCTTCGGTATTCCTGAACAGACTTGACGACCCTGACACCTATCCTATGCTCCAGTCTGATACAACAACAAATTATATTAAGAATGTTATAAAGACCGAGGCTGACAACACAGCTTCTATCGAGCATTATACCGAGTGTTATGATACCTATAAGTGCAAGGGCTTGCCGGCAGGACCAATATGCAACCCTGGTATGGCTGCAATAAACGCTGTTCTTGAGCCTAAGAAGACTGATTACTATTACTTCTGTAATAATCTTAAGACGGGCGAAACATTCTATGCAAAGACACTTGACGAGCATGAGGAAAATCTTGTTAAGGCTGGACTTGCAAAGAAAAAGTAATAAAGGATTGAATTTTTAATGACTGAAAATAATTTGCTTGAAGTTCTTGCTCCTGTGGGAGATATGGAACGTCTGTATGCGGCGCTGGATTTTGGTGCTGATGCAGTTTATCTTGGAGGTACGGCTTTCGGAATGAGAGCCGCCTCTGCAAGCTTTGACGCTGAGCTTCTGAAAAAAGCCTGTGACGAGGCTCACAGCAGGGGTAAGCGTGTGTATCTGACCTGCAATACGCTTCCTCATAATGACGAGATAGTGCATTTAGAGCAGTTTGTGAATGACGCTCTTGCGGCAGGCGTTGACGCTATGATAGCCAACGATATCGGTGTTTTCTCACTGATAAAAAAATATGCACCTGATATGGAGATTCATGTTTCCACACAGGCCGGTATAGTAAATTATGTTACTGCAAATGAATTTTATAACATGGGTGCTAAGAGGGTAGTGCTTGCAAGAGAGCTTTCTCTCGAGGAGATCGCCGAAATAAGAGCAAAGACCCCTAAAGATCTTGAAATTGAGTGCTTTGTACATGGTGCAATGTGCGTAAGTTTTTCAGGCAGATGTTTGCTTTCCCAGTACCTTGTAAACCGTGACGCAAATCGTGGCGAGTGCGCACAGCCTTGCCGCTGGGGATACCACCTTATGGAAGAAAAGCGCACCAATGAGTTTTATCCTGTTTTTGAGGACGAAAAAGGAACTTATATCCTCAACGCCAAGGATATGTGTATGCTCAACCACATTGATAAGCTTGCAGAGGCAGGCGTGAACAGCTTTAAGATCGAGGGCAGAGCTAAATCTTCGTATTATGTGTCCGTTATCACAAATGCCTACAGAAAGGCTATGGATATCTATAAGTCTGATCCGGAGCATTTTGAGTTGCCACAGTGGCTTAAGGACGAAGTTTTCAAAGTAAGCCATAGAGCATACTGTACAGGTTTTTTCTTTGGTCACCCAAAGGAGAGCCAGTATTACGAAAACGGTGGGTATATTCGTGAATATGATGTTGTGGCTGTTGTTGACGGTTGTAGCGGTGGAAGAATATACTGTACTCAAAAAAACAAATTCAACAAGGGCGACGATATTGAAGTGCTTTCACCTGTTGGCAGCCCTGTGAAGTTCACCGTGGAGGAAATGTTTGATGAATACGACAATTCCATAGATACTGCAAATCATGCAGCTATGAAGATGTCGATAAGATCAGATCTGACATTCCCAGAACATTCTATAATTCGTATGAAAAAATAGCAAAAAAGCCATGTGATTTTCCTCACATGGCTTTTGTTTACTTCTTTTTCTTTTCAATTTCTTCAGACAATGGATTCGACTCCATGGCCTTTTTGATGTTTTCATCAGATAAATGTGTGTATATCTCAGTGGTCGCAATGCTTTTGTGACCGAGTATATCTTTCAGTACAAGAGTATCTACACCGCCGTGTTGGTACATTAGGGTTGCGGCTGTATGCCTGAGCTTGTGGGTGGTAATACCCAAATTGCTAAGTCCTGCACGCTGGAGCTGTTCATCTACTATTTGTTGAACACGTCGCTTGTTTATCCTTGTTTTGTTAGCCGACAAAAAAATGGCAGTTTGTTCCACGTGGGGGCGGGTAGTGTCAATATACTCATCAAGTGCAGAAACACAAGCGTCGTTAAGGTAAATAATGCGCTCCTTGCGGCCTTTGCCGAGGACACGCAGAGTTCTGTTATCTCGGCTGTAATCGCTTAAATTCAAGCCCACAAGCTCGCTCAGACGCATACCGCAGTTAAGGAACAGAGTAATGATACAATAATCACGCACCTGGTTTTTAGAGTCGATATTACGCAGAAGCTCAAGGCTTTGTTCAAGGGACAGATATTTAGGCAAGGCTTGATTTATATGTGGCAATTCAAGATCATCAAGCGGATTGTTTGAAATGAGCTTGGCTTTTTGGCAAAGATAAACATAGAATTGTTTCAAAGCTGAACATTTTCTCGCACGGGTTTTTGTGGAATTATTGCGCTCATCTTTGAGATACTTTAAATAAACATAAGCATCGTTTAGTGAAAAGCATTCGAGCCATTCTATTGGCGTTTCTTTTATTTTTATTTTATTGAAAGGCGTTTCGGCTGGAACTGCATGGTGCTTGACATTAAGATATCGCAGAAATGTTCGGATATCAATAAAATAAGCTTCTTCAGTGCGGTCAGAACGGTCTTTGACAACTTTCATGTTAGTTAGAAAATCGTCAAGATAATATGGGCAATCATCTACATATGCTTGTTTCATTTATATCTATTCTCCTTATTTATCACTTCTCTAAGTTTCACTAAATTTTTATTTAGTGAAACTTTCTGTACACGCTGTGTGAGGGGCTGTTTGTGACTCTTTTACGCTTGTCGGCTCTCCCCGTTGTGCACTGCTTTAAGTATACACCCTACTTTGTGGGCTGTCAAGCTATGCTACATTTGCGGTAATCCATTGACAACTAAATTTATGATATCATATAAAGCAAGGCGAGGTTAAAACCTTGCTCATATGATATTTTTTTTTCGTATAGCAGTTGCTTACTTACGAACCTTTGCGAGCCACTTCATTATTTTTTTGAACAAATTATTTTATAAATTTCCTCCAAACAGTTGATTTTACAGCGAAAATATGATAAAATTATAGTAGTATATTTTATGAAAGGAACGATAGTTAATGAACGACAAGAAACCTATGGTCATGAGAATACTCGTTCTCGCTTTGGTTGCCGCACTTATACTCGGTCTGATCGTCGGAACTGTCATTAGTGCTGTATAATGGTGCATATCGGAAATAGCTGGGACGATATTCTGGCTGATGAGTTTAAAAAGGAATATTATTTGAAACTCCGTGAATTTTTGAAATACGAATATTCACACTTCACTGTTTATCCTGATATGCATGATATCTTCAATTCATTGAAGTACACGCCTTATGAAAACGTCAAGGCTGTTATCATTGGACAGGATCCTTACCATGGTCCGGGACAGGCTCATGGTCTTTGTTTTTCCGTTAAAGCTGGTGTTAATCCACCACCTTCTTTGCAGAATATTTTTAAAGAACTTAATGCTGATCTTGGTATCTCTATCCCTAATAATGGCGAGCTTACCGATTGGGCTAAGCAGGGCGTGCTGATGATGAACACTGTTCTTACTGTTCGTCAGGGTCAGCCTAATTCTCATAAGGGTAAAGGCTGGGAGCAGCTTACTGACGCTGTAATAAAAAAGCTTAATGAGCGTAATGTGCCTACTGCATTTATCCTTTGGGGTGGCAATGCTAAGGCTAAGGCACCACTTATAACGAACCCTATTCATGCAGTATTCAAGGCAGCTCATCCATCTCCATTGTCTGCGTATAATGGTTTTTTCGGATGCAGGCATTTTTCTAAGGTTAACGATTTCCTTGTAAGCAACAATATTCAGCCAATAGATTGGACAATAAGCAATAAGTAAAAAATAACCTCGGTTTGTATCACTACAGGCCGAGGTTTTATTTTTATAGTTTTTTGATGTGCTGTATAAGCAACGCTACTCCCATTACAATGAGGTTGTAGACGATAACTAGCGTTGGAGTAAGCTGAACAAATGAACCTGCCAGCATCATTATAAGGGCTATGAGCGCCGCAAGTATCGTTGCACCATACATCACTGACGCACCAAGTTCTGCGGTAAATTTGAGCCTTTTTGCGCCTATCACAAGCATTGCAAATGACGGAAAATGTCCGCTGCAAAGCATTGATGAAGCCTGACGTGGAACGTACTCGGTTTCGCTTTCGTAATCCTTGTGATATCTGAAGCTGAGAAGCTTAACGCTGTCGCTTTCAATATCAAAGAGATCAGAGAGAAAACGCTGTGAAAGAAAGCCGTCAACTGTTCTTATTACTGTTGTGATACCTTCAAGTTCAAGCTCCTGAAGCCAACGTGTAACGGACAGATTAGGCGATACCTGAATAACAAACATTGCTGCTGTTATTCCAGAAATAGAAAGATATACAGCAACATTCCCATTTGCATACTCCTTCTCTTTTGCTTCTGACGGCAGACCGTCAATAGAGTGGTTTTCCATAAGCTCTCTTGTACCAAGAAGTACACGTTTGTTTTCTATCCAGCCAGAAAGTCCAAGACCATCCTCATAAATGTAGCTTTCAACAGGATAAAGCAACTCAGTCTTTCCTCTGAGCATTTTGTAGAATGTAGACTTAAGAACACTTCCCGATTGACAGCTAAGGCTTGCCGCCATTAAAATGCAGTCTTCAATAGAAATAGCCGAGAGAAGCTTAAGATTTGCAAGCTCAATGCTTCCTTTAGGGAAAAGCTGTTCAGCGTCAACAAGAAGTGAATTTGTGTCAGCAAATTCATCAACAGAAGAATATCCCAGCATTACCGCTGAATACTGCAAATACTTCTTTGTAGCTCTTGCCAAAGGTACATTTACTATAAGCATTACCGCAAACGAAGAACACATGGTAACAGTGCCTGAGAAAGCCGCAAGTGCTATAAACAAACGTTCTTTCATGTTTGACGCACCCTTATCAAATATAAGTGACAAAAGTGCTATAACAACGCCTGCAATGAGAATATAAGGACTTATTTTCTTTGAATACTCATCAGAGATATCAGAAGTGTAGCTGTTCTTCATAAAATCGTCCACAAACTCGGTTTTGCGCATAGCTGCTATCTTTGGCTCTGCAACAGCGCCTCTTGTGAAGTTTTCTGCTATTTCCTCATCTTCAACGGATGTAACTGCATATCTCTCAAAATCTCCTGCAACGTACCTAAAATTACGCTCAGTACGTTTTACCACCATAAGTTTTCCAAGAGTATTGAATATCAGACCCACGATTGCAACGGATATGTAAACATGGTAAACACTGTCACGAATAGACTCAGGATCAAATAGATTTATTATTCCTGCAATGACTGTAATAAAAATACCTATCGCTGCTATTGTATCATTATCTGCCTCTTTTTTAAATAGGCTTTTCATTCCTGCAAGAAGCACGTTATAGCACACTGCTATAGAAATAAGACCCAAAATAGTGTTTGTAAACAGATATGCCGCAGGGGTTATCGTTCTGTCAAATGTCTTTATAAGAGGCAGTTCCAGGTCATTTGCAACCGTGATGAATGTGCTGAAAATGCCCGTAAACAGAAGTACACAAAGCCTTAGAACAAGGTTGCTCTTCACATGACGGATAGAGCCAAAGACCTTTTCGGCATCATCAAACTTCTTAAACTCCGTCTGCCCTACCTTGTCTTTATCGTTTGTATCATCACTGTCAGGCTCGCTTTCCTGCTCGTCAGTTTTAAGAACAAAGCTGTCAACTTTCTTCTTTCTGTGCTGTGACAATATAGAGGATTTTTCCTCATAGGTGGCGTCATCAGGGATAAGTGCCTTGTCAAACTCCTCTGTTTTCGGGATTATTTTTCCCGTCAGTCCCATTTTGATATCTTTAAGGCTTGCCCTGTTCACAGGCGGAATGCTCTGTTTTGCAGCCTTGCCTTTTTTATGTTTGGTGAGATTATTTATAAGTGCAGCATTTTCCTCGTTACGTTTTTTCTCATTCGTATGATCTGACGCCAATTCATCATCAAAATCTGTTGCTTTTATTGGATCATAGCCGTCACTATCTATATCGCTGGTATCATTATCTTTTTCAATACTCTCATCAATATTAGTATCTTCATTAGTATCTTCATTTAAAATTTCATCGTTTTCCTGTGACTCATCAGTTTTTAAATCGTTTTCAACTTTTTCGCTGTATTCTGAAATTATATCGTCTATTGAGAATTTATCAGCCAAAGCTTTAACCTCCCTGTTCCTTATAGATTTCTCTGTCTTACGGCTTCATACATAAAAATGCCCGCCGCAACGGAAGCATTCAAAGAATTGACTTTGCCTGCCATAGGCAAACTAAGCAAAAAATCACATTTATCTTTTATTAAACGTCCCATGCCAAAGCCCTCAGAGCCGACTATCAGCCCTATAGGACCAGTTAGCTTAACTTCAGTATAGCTCTGTCCCTCGCCGTCAGTTCCATATATCCACACACCATTTTCTTTAAGCATATCAATAGTTGCAGCAAGATTTGAAACTCTTGCAACAGGCAACCAGCTTGCTGCACCTGCGGACGTTTTGAAAACAGTTGCGTTCAATGATGCACTTCTTCTCTTTGGAATGATAACACCGTGAGCACCTGCCGCCTCAGCCGTCCTGATTATTGCACCAAGATTGTGCGGATCTTCTATCTCATCGCAAATGATAATGAAAGGATCCTCTCCCTTTTCATTTGCGATGCTGAGAATATCCTCCGGAGACACATACTCCGCACACGCACCCATAGCAATAACACCCTGATGTGAAGCTCCTCTGCTCATATTATTGAGTTTTGTTTCGGTAACACGCTTGACATTTATGCCTTTTTCCTTTGCAAGTCTACAAATAAGTGTTATGGAGCCTTTAGCCTCAGGGTTAATATAGATAGTGTCGATCAGCTTATTTGCTTTTAAAGCCTCGATAACAGGGTTTCTGCCAATTATAAGCTGAAGTTCATTTTCTTCGTCTAAATTATTTTTTTTATCTTGATAATTACTCATTGAATTTTCCTTTTCAAAAAAATATACTACTCGTAATTATACCACAAAAAAACCATAATGCCAATAGTAAACAGGCTTTTTATACAGACTTTCGACGATTTACACAAATTTTATCAATGATATTTATGCTTATCACATACACAATGCGATAAGCAGCAGAACAAGCATTGCCACACCCATTATAGTTGATATCACAGCCGCAAAGTTGAATTTTCTGTTTGTCGAAAACATTTTGTCCCCCGTTATCGCACTTGCGATATCAACAGCATTTTTTCTTAAAATATCATGGTGTAGATGATTTTTATTTGCGTTTACAAATAATAGAATCTTATCAAAACATTCATTTTCTGTACACTTTATTTCAATGATTTGTTTATTAATTCCTTTGAGCATGACAGCCAACTCCTCTGAATACCAATTACTTGATTATATTACTGATTGTTGGCATTTAAAAAGTGCAATATTCAACATTTCAACACAAAAATGTTGAATATGAAAAGTTTTCAACATTCGTAGGGGCATTTTCTGTTGAAAACCATGTTGAAAACGTTGAAAACTCATGGTTTTATCGGTATTTGCAGGCTGTTGAAAACTTCATATTATAACGAAAATCGACCATTTAAGCGAAAAAACGCTAACTTTTGGGAACAAATACACACGAGAATGTTACGAATATATTAACATACAAACTTGTATGTTGAAGGTTATTTGTTAGCAGCGGAATGACCGCACTTTACATAATTTTTGAATTTGTTTGAGAATAAATTTACAATGCTAGATCCAAAGTACAAAAAAATGCCCCGATAAAAGAACAATGACCTATTAAATGATATAAGCTGATCTTCTGTACATATAATTGTACTTTTACAATCTTCTGCATAAAATCTAAGCTGTAACCATTGTAACGAAAAGTAACGAAAATTTCTTATCTTGTGGTAAGAAATTTTATAGCACGCTCTATGGAGTCTTTTGAGTTTCCCCAATCGGCATTTGCTCCTGTGTTACGGTAGTCATACATCTTGCAGTAGTGTGATACGTCCGCTTCAAGAGTGTCAAGATATTTGCTTGTCAGCTCGCCGCAAGCGTCAATAAACTGCTTCTGATATTTCTTATCCATATTTTCAGTACACATAGACACTAAAAGGTCATAGTGCGGCAGACAAAGCATTTCCTGCTGAGCAAAAAGATCTCTGAAATCACGCTGTTGAACATACATCTCAAACAGCGTAACGAGTATCCTTGACATTCCCCAATCCACCTTGCTGCATACAAAACATTCGTTATTTACTGCGCTGACTTTCTTTTGCTTTGCTGTCTTACCCTCGAACATTTTCTTTCGTGTGAAAATATGCTTTTGCATATCCTGCAAATGTGATTGAAGCATAAGCGCAAGTGACAGTCTATTTTTGCAGGCTCTCATCTGTTCAAAATGTGTTTTGCAGAAACCGAGCTTATTGGTCTCCATACGCACGTCTGGCTCCATCATAGCCGCTCCCATTATGTACTCAACAGTTCTCTGCTCCAACGTATCACGCAGGCGGCATATTGGACAGCCGCATTTCGGCTCAAATATATCTGTGACAGGTATTGTCAGAATGCTTTCTCTCATATGATCTATCCTTTCTTAGATATGTTTATTTTATCCGCTTGAAAAATACTAATATTTATAGTATAATATTTTTTGTAGAATTTTGCAAGTTGATTCGATGATTTTATGATAAATAGGAGCTGAATTTTATGGATTATACACAAAGCGGCAGTGACATTTTGCTGAAACAGCCTGATTTAGGACTAGATGATACACTTGATTGCGGACAGGCTTTTCGCTGGGAGAAGATAGATAAAAAAACTTACAGCGGAGCTTTTCTTAACAACAAACTTACCATAAGCGAGGAACCCGAAAATGGCGTATTTAGGCTTCATGACACTACTGTGCAGAACTTTGAAAACATTTGGATCGATTATTTTGACCTGAATACTGATTATGGGGAGCTTAAACGCCGCTTCTCTGAAAACGAAACTCTGTCAAAAGCCTGCTCATTTGCAGGCGGCATAAGAATACTCAGGCAGGACAGTTGGGAGGCGTTATCTTCCTTTATAATAAGTCAGAATAACAATATCCCAAGGATAAAGGGCATTATAGGACGTTTGTGTGAGCATTATAGCGGCTACCCTTCTGCTGAAGATATGGCAGATGAAACTATAGACAGCCTTGCATATCTGCGTTCAGGGTTCAGAGCAAAATATCTTGTTGATGCCATTGAAAAGGTTTTGAGCGGTGAGATAGACTACCAAAAGATAAAAGAAATGCCCCTTGACGATGCACGAAACGAGCTTATGAAGATCAAGGGCGTTGGTCCGAAAGTTGCTGATTGTACACTGCTTTTCGGCTTTTACAAAACGGACGCTTTCCCAAAAGATGTGTGGGTGAAGCGAGTGCTTGCACAGTGGTATCCGAACGGACTTCCCTCTTGTGTGAATGGTGTTGAGGGCATTGCACAGCAATATCTATTCCACTACATAAGAAATACCCAGAAATAACAAAAGACCCGATCGTAGAGTTTTCCACGGTCGGGTCTGATATTTTATTACATAGACTCTGGACAAGTTATCTTGAGCATATCAAGAATATTCTTTATTACCTGTTTAACTGCAAGTGAAAGTGAAAGTCTTGCCTGCATAACGCTCTCGTCTTCTCCCATGATACGGCAGTTGTTATAGAACTTGTGATACATTGTAGCAAGGTCTATAACATACTTTGTTACCTTAGCTGGGTCATAAGCCTTTGCAGCCTCGTTTATAACGTTCGGCAGAGTAGCAAGGTGTTTTATCATCTCCTGCTCCTCAGGGGCTGTGAGGACGCTGAGAGCCGCCTTGTCGAGGCTCTTAATTTCAATGCCCTCTTCGTTCATCTTTTTAAGTACTGAGCAAATTCTTGCATGTGCATACTGTACATAATAAACAGGGTTCTGGCTTGTCTGAGATACAGCAAGGTCAAGGTCAAAATCGAAGTGAGAGTTAGGCTCACGGAGATTGAAGAAAAATCTTGCTGCGTCTATCGGTATTTCGTCAAGAAGAGTTGACAGAGTGATAGCTTTGCCTGAACGCTTGGATAGCTTATACTTTTCACCATTACGGACGAGGTTTACCATTTGCATGATAACAATGTCAAGTCTGTCAGCGTCAACACCAAGTGCTGTCATAGAAGCTTTAATACGAGCTATATATCCGTGGTGATCCGCACCGAAAATATCTACAGCCTTATCGAATTTTCTTACTGCAAGCTTGTTGTAGTGATATGCAATATCTGGTACAAGATATGTTGGCACACCATTTTCACGAACGAGAACTCTATCCTTTTCGTCACCGAACTCTGTTGTTTTAAACCAAAGGGCACCGTCTTTTTCATAGGTATGACCGCTTGCTTTGAGCTGTTCGATAACTCTCTGAACTGAGCCGTCCTTGTGAAGTGTGCTTTCGTTGAACCACTTGTCATACTGTATTCTATATTTGCCAAGATCATCGTGAAGCTTCTGAATGTTCTTTGGCAGAGCAAAATCGCAAAGTGCCTGACGGCGTTCCTCGCTGTCAGCGTTCACATACTTGTCGCCGTATATCTCATTGAATGCGTTTGCATGGTCGATTATATCCTGACCCTTATAAGCGTCCTCCGGAAGCTCAGTTTCAGGCTTGTATATCTGAAGATATCTAACTTCGAGTGAAGTCTTGAACTTCTCTATCTGATTGCCTGCGTCATTGATATAGAACTCTCTTGCTACCTCATAGCCTGCCTTTTCAAGAACAGACGCAAGACAATCGCCTATAGCTCCGCCTCTTGCATTGCCTATGTGCATAGGACCTGTTGGATTTGCAGAAACAAATTCCACAAGAACGCTCTTCCCTGCGCCAAGGTCAGTTTCACCGTATTTCTCTTTCTGCTCCAAAACAGTGGCAACTACAGTTGCATACCATTCAGAAGAATAGAAAAAGTTGATGAACCCAGGACCTGCCACTTCACATCTTGCAAAGTATGAGCCGTTAAGGTCTATCTTTGATACGATAGCTTCTGCTATTTTTCTTGGATTGTTTCTGAAAGGTCTTGCACATACCATTGCGGCATTAGTGGAAACGTCACCGTTTTTTGAGTCGGCAGGTATCTCCGTATTAAATGCAGGAACAGGCTCTGCTGGAAAAGTTCCGTCTGCAACAAGCTCGCCCATAGCCTTCATTACAAGCTCCTTAGCCTGAATAAATGCGTCGCTTATGAGATTAGTCATATTATTTTTCCGTCCTTCCAAATATAATTATGCGACAACATTTGCCGCTTTTACTTCTATAGCTATCTCAAAATCACCGATATAGCTTGAATTGACATCTAAAACATAGTGAAAGAAAAGCATTCCACCATTTTCGTCAAGATCTGATCTTATGGTTTTAGCGGTTATGCCTATCATAAAATCACCGTATGGAGTGCCATAAACGCAATGCTGCTTTTCGCCTATATCAACAACAAGATTTGCTTCAACCGTTCCGGTTCTGTTCATAGTCACCTTGCGGCAGCCTTCGGTTTCTAGCGTTGTAACGCTTCCTTCAAATCCTGTTGCCTCAGACTCCTCATACGATATGCGATATCCTTTTTCGGTTGCTTCATAAAGTCCTGCTGAGATAAGCTCTGTTTCTTCTTTTGTATTACCGTCGCTTTGACGGCTAACAAGTTTTATTGATACTTCCTTGCTGGTCAAATAAAATCCTCCAGTTTACAGCTTTAGGCTGCATTTTGATATTTGTGCATTGATATTGTTTCCGAGAAAACGTTCAACATTCTCAGAAAACAGCTCAACGCTGTCGGTACAGTAAAGCTCAAGGCTCTCACGCTCTTCTCTTTCAGCCGTATCATCGCTGTATGAAAGGGAGTTGAGTGCATATTTCGCAAGCTCTGCACCTGATGAAACAAGTGTTACACCCTCGCCCATTATATCTGAAATTAGTTCAGTGAGGTGTGGATAGTGAGTACAGCCGAGAATAAGCGTATCAACGTCTTCTTTTTTCATTATTTCAAGATACTCCTGTGCGATATATCTTGCAGGCACGCAATCGGGGGCAGTATAGCCATTCTCTACCAGTGGCACGAACATAGGACAAGCCTTGCCAACCACCTTGATGTTAGGGTTAATGCTTCTTATAGCTTTGCCGTAAATGCCGCTCTTTATGGTCGCACTTGTGGCTATAACGCCTATCCTGTTATTCTTTGTAGCAGAGCAGGCAGCCTTCACCGCAGGCTCAACAACTCCGCTTATGGAGATATCTGACTTTATATCCATTGCAGGCAATACAGAAGAAACTGTACCGCAAGCAACGAGAATCATTTTAACGTTATGCTGTTTAAGAAACTCTATATCCTGTCTGGCATAGCTCATTATAGTCTCTCTGCTTTTTGAGCCGTATGGAACTCTTGCCGTGTCGCCAAGATAAACGATATTTTCATTTGGCAGAAGCTTTATAAGCTCTTTCACACAGGTAAGCCCGCCAACTCCTGAGTCGAAAACTCCAATGGCGGCGTTATTCATAATCAACCTCCGCTTTATCAAGTGCCAGCTTGATAAGCTTATCTTCCTGCTGTGCAGGGGTCATTCCCTCGTACTGCATAAGCTGTGGATACATGCTTATAGGCGTGTGACCTGGGAGAGTATTTATCTCGTTAAGAATAACAGTGCCGTCTTTCATAAGGAAGAAGTCTACTCTTGAAAGTCCGCTGCAGCCCATTGCTCTGTATGCCTTGACAGCCGTCTTTCTTATTTCTTCAATGTTCTCCTCGCTCATTCTTGCAGGGATAAGCGTTTTGGATGCGGCGTCATTATATTTTGCGTCAAAATCGTAAAACTCGTCATTTGCGGAGCATACTTCACCGACAGTTGAAGCAAAAGGCTCGTCATTGCCCATTACCGCACACTCGCACTCCATACCAACTATAGTTTCTTCTACAATGACCTTGCTGTCATGAGCAAATGCAAGCTTGATAGCAGATTTAAGCTCGTCTCTGTTTTTAGCTTTTGAAACGCCCACAGAAGAACCGCAGTTTGCAGGCTTGACGAACATGGGATAGCCAAGCTTGCTTTCCATTTCGTCACACTTTTTGTCAAGATGTGAAAGCTCTGAGGTTATAATGCCTACCCACTTTGCTGTCTTTATGCCATTTGCGTCAAGAACAGTGTGTGTAAGTCCCTTATCCATGCAGTTTGCAGATGATATGCAGTCACAGCCTACAAATGGTATCTCAGCAAGCTGAAAAAGCCCCTGAATAGTGCCGTCTTCACCGTTCTTTCCGTGAAGGACCGGGAAAATAACGTCAACTTTTACATTCTGATATTCGCCGTTTTCGCCAAGAGCGATAAATCCCTTGTGAAGAGGGTCAGGGCTGAGAACGCATGGAACATTATCAGGGTGCTGTTCCCATTTGTTTGACGCAATATCGTCAACATCTCCTATATATTTCATCCAGTGACCTTTTTTTGTTATTCCGATACAAATAACATCATATTTGTCCTTTGGTATACTCTTTATAACGTGAGTTGCAGAAACAACAGATACGTCGTGCTCGTTTGATTTTCCGCCGAAAATAACGGCAACTCGGATCTTAGACATAAAAATTCGTCCTTTCTGAATTAGTATCATAATATTATAACATATTTCCGCTAAAATTGCAAATCTTTTTGTGCCAAAATATACGCAAAACTGCCTTGAATATTGTGTTTATTGCATAAGGCAGGACTATTTGCCGTAGGCAGCGACTTTTTCAAAGCTAATATTGCCACCGAATATATCCAGTGCTGAGCCTATGGTGAAATCTATCTTTCCCCTGCCGAGTTCTTTTAGCGTATCGAGGTCATCAAATGAGGAAATGCCGCCTGCATAGGTCGATGGAATGGTGCAGTATTCTCCCATTATCTTTGCTATCTGCGGCTCAATTCCCTTCGCTTTGCCCTCTGTGTCAACAGCATGGATAAGAAATTCATCGCAGTATTCTGAGAACATTTCTAGGGTCTGGCTGTTCATTTCAATATCGGTGAATTTCTGCCAGCGGTCTGTCACAACGTAATACTTCCCGTCCCTTTTGCGGCAGGAAAGATCTAGCACAAGTCTGCTTTTGCCAACGGACTTCACCAGTTTGTTCAGATTATCGAAATTAACAACACCGTTTTTGAAAACAAAGCTCGTTACGATAACATGGCTTGCGCCCTTTTCAAGAAATTGTGCGGCGTTTTCGTCATTTATTCCGCCGCCTATCTGCAATCCGCCCTCAAATGCGGATAATGCACTGTAGGCTTGTTCGAGGTCTGCGTTGTAAAAATCGCTGCCGACAGGGTTCAGTATAATAATATGTCCTCCTGTCAGTTCGTATGACTTATAAAGATTGCCATAATAAGCTCCGTCATATTCTGAAACGAAGTTATCCACAGCATAATTGTTTTTGTCAGAAAGGCTTCCGCCCACTATCTGTTTTACATTACCGTTATGGATATCTATGCAAGGTCTGAATTTCATTGCTCTCTCCTATCTGAATTTTCTCATGTATATCACCAAAACTATATCATTTCCGTTTTGAACACGCTGACAATATACTTGATGATCTGTATGCTTTTCGCAGAAGCTGTCAAAAACTTTGCTAAGCCCTTTGATATTTCTCTCATTGAAGTTCGTGTCTATCTGGTCAGTTTCACTGAATTGGAAATCGCTCATATCTGACGTTACTGCCACGCTGTCCTGCATATTATCCAAAGCCTTTTCCATAAGACTCTCTATCTCATTCACTGAGTTTATATGCGTAATTGTCTGCGTAATATAGCTGAACTTTGTACTATCTGTATCAGGAAGCTCTGTATCGTCCCAGACGTGTTTTGTTTTCATGTATTCTTTTGAGACGTTAAAATACTTGTGCCTTACTGGTCTATCTGTAAAGTCAGGGATAGGGTCGTCCCAGCAGACGTCAACATAATACCAACTACCGCCTATCTGAACTATGTTCCATGAATGATCGTCGCCCTCAAAATCTGTGGCGTATATGGTCTTGCAGGGTATTTCCAGCATATCCATAAAAAGCTGAAACGTTGTGGAATAGCCCGAGCATATTGCTTTTCCGTTTATAAGACAGCCATATGGATTATCAGAGTTTGGCAGGCCAATACCAAGCGCATTGAGATGTGCTTCGTCATAGCTTGCACAGCCGACTATATAATCATGTACCGCAAGCTCTTTTTCGTAATCGTTCATGTCAGGTGTGATAAGTTTTTCAATGACTGAAACGGCTTTGTTGTATATTTCAAGCTGTTTATCATCAAGATTTGCTGTATTGCCTGAGAGATAAGCCTGAGATATAGGCGTGCTGTCATAGTATTTATCATTGCCGCTTTCGCTGTCAGCACTTGATGACGTAGTCACGGCAGAGGAATTATCCACAACTGTTGTGGGCTTTTGTGACTCTGTACAGCCTGTCAGACATAGTATCACCGCCGATAATAATATCAAAACAGTTTTTGCTTTCATGCTTTTCACCGCCTTGTTTTCTCTGATAACACAACTATTATATAATATACGCTTTGCCGTGTCAAGTAAGGATATCGTAAGAAATGAAAATTTATACAGTAAATTGGCGTATACCATGCAAAAATATGCACTAAAACGCTATAAAATCAAGCAAATGTTTATATTTACCTTGACAAAAATCGCAATTTGTTATAAAATATTAATATCAGTTATTTTTGAAAGGATTGTTGTTACAATGGGACTTACTTTAACAGAAAAAATACTTAAAGCACATCTTGTTGACGGCGAATTTGTTAAGGGTCAGGAGATCGGTATCCGTATCGACCAGACGCTTACTCAGGACGCAACAGGTACAATGGCTTATCTTGAATATGAGGCAATGGGCGTTCCTCGTGTCAGAACGGAAAAGTCTGTAGCTTATATCGACCACAACACGCTTCAGTCAGGCTTTGAGAATGCCGACGACCACAGATTTATCGGTTCTGTCTGCAAGAAGCACGGCATTTATTTTTCACGTCCCGGAAACGGTATCTGTCATCAGGTACATCTTGAGCGTTTCGGTATACCAGGTAAGACCCTTATAGGCTCTGACAGCCACACTCCAACAGGCGGTGGTATCGGAATGATCGCTATAGGTGCAGGTGGACTTGATGTTGCAGTTGCAATGGGTGGTGGTGCTTATTACATCACATATCCTAAGATAGTAAAGGTAAATCTCACAGGCAAGCTTTCTCCATGGGTATCAGCTAAGGACGTTATCCTTGAAGTTCTCAGAAGAATGTCTGTAAAGGGCGGCGTAGGCAAAGTTATAGAATACTGCGGCGAGGGCGTAAAGACACTTACAGTCCCTGAGAGAGCAACTATCACAAATATGGGTGCTGAGCTTGGTGCAACTACATCTATCTTCCCTTCTGACGAAACAACACTTGCATTTCTGAAGGCTCAGGACAGAGCTGACGTATGGAGCGAGCTAAAGGCTGATGATGACGCTGTTTATGACGAACAGATAGACATCGATCTTTCACAGCTCGTACCACTGGCTGCCTGTCCTCATTCTCCTGACAACGTTAAGAGCGTAAATGAGATCGGAAAGCTTAAGATAGATCAGGTTTGTATCGGCTCATGCACAAACTCTTCTTATGTTGACATGATGAAAGTAGCTCACATTCTTAAGGGCAAGACAGTTGACCCTAGCGTTTCACTTGCAATCGCTCCAGGCTCAAAGCAGGTACTTAACATGATTGCTGAGAACGGCGCACTTGCTGATATGATAGCAGCAGGCGCAAGAATACTTGAATCCGCTTGCGGCCCATGTATCGGTATGGGTCAGTCACCTAACTCAAAGGGTGTTTCACTTAGAACATTCAACAGAAACTTTGAGGGACGTTCAGGTACAAAGGACGGTCAGATCTATCTGGTATCACCTGAAATGGCTGCTGTTTCAGCTCTCACAGGCTACCTCACTGACCCAAGAACACTTGGCGATATGCCTGAGTTCAAGCTTCCTGAACATTTCAAGATAAACGACAATATGGTTGTTCCGCCAGCTAACGAGGCTGATATGGACAGCGTTGAGGTTCTTAGAGGACCAAATATCAAGCCTTTCCCACAGACTTCACCGCTTGATGACAGCATTGATTGTCAGGTATCACTTAAGGTGGGCGACAATATCACAACCGACCACATCATGCCTGCAGGCGCAAAGATACTTCCATTGCGTTCAAATATCCCTGCTATTTCACAGCACTGCTTTACAGTATGTGATGAGGACTTCCCAAGACGTGCAAAGAACATGGGCAAGTCAATAATCGTTGGCGGCTCAAACTACGGTCAGGGCTCATCAAGAGAACACGCAGCACTTGCTCCTCTCTATCTTGGCATAAAGGCTGTTCTTGTTAAGAGCTTTGCAAGAATACACAGAGCTAATCTTATCAACGCAGGTATCCTTCCGCTCACATTTGTAAATGAAGCCGACTATGACAAGATAAATCAGGGCGATGAGATCGTTCTTGCTGACGTTCGTGCAGATGTTGAGGCTGATATGTCTAAGCTTACTGTTGTGAATAAGACAACAGGTGTTGAGATACCTGTTCTCTGCGAGCTTACAGGCAGAACAAAGGATATTATCCTTGCAGGAGGTCTGCTTGACTACACAAGAGAACAGCTCTCAAAATAATAAAGTCTGATATGGAGGTTTTCTATGGGGATTTTCTCGAAACTTTTCGGCACAAAGGACAGCACTCCGGCAATGAAAGACTATTCTTTCATTGCTGATATCGCCGCACTTATCACGGATAATAACAGTGAAGTCGTTTCAGCTCTTCGTGAATGTGCAAGCGACCCTTGGGCTTATGCTGAAAAAAACGCTTCAAGATATTTGCAAAGAGGCGTAGTTGTTTCTGACAGGGAAGCAAATGATATTGACGATATCTGCTGGATAGGTATGATAGACGAACTTGAAGAAAACGGCTATCTCTTCCCTTGCGACTATTCAGAGGAGGTCGAGAATATTATCTGGGGACTTTCACAGCTTAAAAACTACAGCTTGATCGAAAGTTATACAGACGACTTTGAGGCTGATGACGATGATGACGCTGAGGCGTTTGTACATAAGTTAAACAGCACTCTCAAAGGTGCTTGCATATGTATGATAGATATTGACAGCGACAGCTATGAGCTTATTATTGTAAGTCTTGACGTTTACAAAAAGATATCTGCGATAGCTAAAAACAACGGATATTCCATTATTACTTTATAGGAGGTCTTACCAATGGCAAAAATTCAGATGAAAACACCGCTCGTTGAAATGGACGGCGACGAAATGACCAGAATTATCTGGCAGGATATAAAGGATATTCTTCTTACTCCATATATTGACCTTAAAACAGAATACTATGACCTTGGTCTTGTTCATAGAAATGAGACCGACGATCAGGTAACTGTTGACTCTGCAAACGCTACAAAGAAATACGGCGTTGCTGTTAAGTGCGCAACTATCACACCTAACGCTGCGAGAATGCCTGAATACAACCTCAAGGAAATGTGGAAATCCCCTAACGGCACTATCAGAGCTATCCTTGACGGAACAGTTTTCAGAACTCCTATCCTTGTTAAGGGTATCACTCCATACATTCCTACATGGACAAAGCCTATCACTATCGCTCGTCACGCATACGGCGACGTTTATAAGAACGTTGAAATGAAGTGCCCTGCTGGCTCAAAGGCAGAGCTTGTTTGCACTGACAAGGACGGCAAGGAAACTAGAGAAACAATTTACAACTTTGAGTGCGACGGAATCATTCAGGGTCAGCACAACAAGTCAACTTCTATCGCTTCATTTGCAAGAGCTTGCTTTAATTTTGCACTTGATAAGAAGCAGGATGTTTGGTTTGCTACAAAGGATACTATTTCAAAGAAGTATGACCACACATTCAAGGATATCTTCCAGGAGATATACGACAACGAGTACAAGGCTAAGTTTGAAGCGGCTGGTATCGAGTATTTCTATACTCTTATCGACGATGCTGTTGCGAGAGTTATTCGCTCAAACGGCGGTTATATCTGGGCCTGCAAGAACTATGACGGTGACGTAATGTCTGACATGGTAGCTACAGCATATGGCTCACTGGCTATGATGACTTCTGTTCTTGTTTCACCTGACGGAATCTATGAATATGAAGCTGCTCACGGCACTGTTCAGAGACACTATTACAAGCACCTCAAGGGCGAAGAAACTTCTACAAACTCAGTTGCCACACTGTTCGCATGGACAGGCGCTCTGAGAAAAAGAGGCGAACTCGATAACCTGCCTGAACTTATGAACTTTGCTGATTGTCTTGAAAAGGCAACCATACAGACTATTGAAGACGGTGTTATGACAGGTGATCTTTATCTGCTTTCTACACTTGAAAATAAGAAGAAAGTAAATACAGTGGACTTCCTTAAGGCTGTTGACGAGAGACTTAAAAAGCTTCTGGGTTAATTTTCATATCACAAATATTAAAAGCTGTAGCACTTTGCGGTGTTACAGCTTTTTTAATAGAACATTATGCCGAGAAAGGCGGAGCTTACGATAATTGCGATCGGTGAGAGCTTGAATTTCTTCAGTTTCAAAAGAAGCACATCTGCCAAGGCTATGAGCAGGAATATTATCAACGCTTTATAGTCAAAAGCAGGCTTTGAATTTATGGTGGTGATATTTAGCAGTGAAGATAAAGCCATTGTAATGCCAGTGGCGAGTATCATTGCAACAACGCAAGGACGAATGCCTGAAAGCATTGCTTTTACCCCTGAGTATTTCAGCAAATCTTTCATGATCGAAGCTATGATGAATATTATCACGAACGAAGGCAACACAACGCCAAGAGTGGCTATCAATCCGCCTATGAAGCCTGCCTGCGATGAGCCTACAAAGGTCGCCATGTTCACGGCAAGTGGTCCAGGGGTGGACTCAGATACGGCAATAAAGTTCACAAGTTCGTCCTCACTGAGCCAGCCAAAGGTAAGAACTTTTTCACGGATAATGGATATCATTCCGTATCCTCCGCCGAATGACACTGCGCCTATTTCAAGAAAAATGAGAAAAAGTTTGAGATATATCATTTTATTGTACTTCTCTTTCTGAGGGTTTTAATCAGATACACAGCAATGCCCACAGCACCACTTATGATAATATAAAATACTGATGAAAACTTCACAGAAAAAAGTGTGAAAAGTATCATCATTATGAAAACTCCAAGCATTATAATTTTGTCAAGCAATGTGTTATCAAGGGCTTTCAACATTCTTAATCCTGCAGTAAGTATGAGATATATTACGCCCACCTGAATGCCACGGAATCCAGCGTAGACTACTTTTAGAGACAGAAATTTGTCAAAGAAAAGTGATATTATGTAGATTATAAAAAACGACGGTATGCACACACCGACAGTTGCCGCAATAGCACCCAGCACACCGCCTATTTTGTAGCCGATATATGTAGCACTGTTTACAGCAGTTGGCCCGGGGGTGGACTCTGATATAGCTGTCATATCGAGAAATTCTTTTTTATCAAGCCAATTTTTGCGCACACAAAATTCTGTTTCAAGCAAGGCTATCATTGCATATCCTCCGCCAAAGGTAAAAACGCCTATCTTAAGAAAGGTCCGAAACAATGTTCTTATATTTGAATTGTCATTTTTCAAAAAAACTCACCTCTTTTTATATTATAACGAACTTGTCCTAGTAAGTCAATGCTTTTATTAGTATTTGCTGATTTATTACGAAACATTAAAATAATCTATAATTATGTGTAAAACAGTTGACAATAGTCGATATATGGTGTATAATATATTTTGTTAAAATTAAATAGCCTTATCAAGAGTGGTGGAGGAAACAGGTCCTGTGAAGCCCAGCAACCTAGCGTTAGTTAAGGTGCTAAATCCTGCGGTTATTTCCGAAAGATGAGGAAATTGAGTAATTTCAAGCGTTTCGGAATGAAGCGCTTTTTTTGTGGCTGTTTTTAGATTAACAAATATTCAGAAAAGAGGTATTTTTATGTCAAAGTATTTATTTACATCTGAGTCGGTTACTGAGGGACATCCTGACAAAATATGCGATCAGATCTCTGACGCTATACTTGACGCTCTGCTGGAGCAGGACCCTATGTCAAGAGTTGCCTGCGAAACGGTCACTACAACAGGTGTAGTAATGTGCATGGGCGAGATAACAACAAAGGCTATAATCGACATACCACAGATCGTTAGAGATACAGTTGTCGGTATAGGCTATGACAGAGCCAAGTATGGTTTTGACGGACACACCTGTTCAGTTCTCACAACTATAGACAAGCAGTCGCCTGATATTGCAATGGGTGTTGACAACGCTCTCGAAGGCAGAGCTGAAAACGCATTCGATACAGGTGCAGGCGATCAGGGTATCATGTTCGGTTTTGCTTGTGACGAAACACCTGAACTTATGCCAATGCCTATATCACTTGCTCACAAGCTTGCTCTTAAACTTACAGAAGTCAGAAAGAACGGCACTTTGCCATATCTCAGACCGGACGGAAAAACTCAGGTAACAGTTGAATATGATGATGGCAAGCCAACAAGAGTTGACGCTGTTGTAGTTTCTTCACAGCATGATGACGCTGTAACACTGGAGCAGATAAGAGAAGATATTATCGAGAACGTTATAAAGACAGTTATCCCTGCTGAACTTCTTGATGAGAACACTACTTATTTTGTAAACCCAACAGGTAGATTTGTAGTCGGCGGTCCTCAGGGCGACAGTGGTCTGACAGGAAGAAAGATAATCGTTGACACATATGGTGGATATGCTCGTCATGGTGGTGGTGCTTTCTCAGGAAAAGATCCTACAAAGGTTGACAGAAGCGCAACATATGCTGCAAGATACGTTGCAAAGAATATCGTTGCAGCAGGTCTTGCCAAGAAGTGCGAGGTTGAGCTTGCGTATGCTATCGGTGTTGCTCACCCTGTTTCAATCATGGTCGACACATACGGCACAGGAAAGGTTTCTGATGAAAAGATAGAGGCAGCTGTAGAAAAGGTATTTGACCTTCGCCCTGCTGCAATAATCAAGAGCCTTGACCTTAGAAAGCCACAGTACAAGCAGCTTGCAGCTTATGGTCATATGGGACGTGAGGATCTTGATGTAGCTTGGGAAAAGACAGACAAGATCAATGATCTTCTTGAAGCAGTTAAATAATAAATATCAAAGCCTTGACAGGAATGTGCCTGCCAAGGCTTTTTTGTGTTCAGCATTAATTTTGTTTTAGTCTTTGCCTTTAAGAATAGGCGACAAAGGCTTATAAATAAGAATTGTGACCAATGCACAAATAATACCCTTCACAAAAGTAAAAGGCAGATTGAAAATACACAGTGCAGAGAAAATATTCTTTACGCTACCCATTATCTGCTGGTACATACCGAGTATAGCAGCTTCTCCGCCGAATGCTTTAAAGTATATAGGATAAACGATAAAATAATTCAACGGCAAGCTTATTACTGTGAAAACCAAAGTGCCAATGATACAGCTTATGATAGCATTCTTTCTGGTTTTTTTCTTGTGGTATATAACAGAAGCCGTCAGCACAAAAGCTGCGCTTGTTACAAAGTCAAAGATGTTGCCGATACCCATTGTTGTGCCTAGTCCCTTTATAATCAACTGGATAACGTTCTTGATAAGGCAAACGATCACGCCCGCAATAGGTCCCATTGAGAAACCTGCCAGCAGGGATATAACATTTGAAAGGTCAAGCTTGATAAATCCTGGCATAAGTGGCACAGGAAAATCAAGGTAATATATTACAGTAGCTATGGCGCTGAGCATTGCCACCGTTACCATTTTTCTTGTTGTAAAAGTTTTATTTCTTGGCATAGTGTTATCACTTGTCATTTTAATTCCTCCAAATAATAAAATTATCGGGAGAAACAGCAGCAAAAGCAAAAGCACCCTGAAAATAAAATCAGGGTGCAATTCATGCGTTATTGATCTGTCGTTTCTTCCATCCGGACTTTACCGTCGGTTTCGGATTTTCACCGAATCAGCGCATTTCTGCGGTCGAGGACTTACGAATACTATTCGATCACCTCCGGTGTGGAATTTCACCACCCCTGAAACACATTATTAAATTTTGCTGAACACTTTTTATGAGATCAATCCTCGTTGTCCTCGTCCTCAATTTCTGAGAAATCAAACTCAAGGCTCTCTCCACAGTTTGGACAGTCAATAGAACCGTCAGCGATAATGTTCTCGTCGAGCATTATTGTGTCACCGCAGTTAGGGCACACACACTCATACATAGCGTCCTCATCATCGTCATATTCGTCATCACAGCAGCAATCGTCGTCACAATCACAGTCGTCATCGTCATCATCGTCGCCGTAAATAAGCTCTTCTATCTCGCCGAGATCCTCGTCAAGAGTATCAACAAGCTCAACTGTCTCGTCAACTTCTTCTGCAATATCCTCAACTGTAGCAGACATCTCATCAAGGATATCAGCCATAATTGTCAATATCTTTCCTTCGTTTGTGGAATCGTCAATCTTAAGACCTTCCATAAGTCCCTTTAAATATGCAACCTTCTTTGACAGCTCCATAATATTCCCTCCGTTTCTAAAAACCGTAAAGGCTAAAACTTATGCTCTTTCCATGTACTCACATGTACGAGTATCGATTCTTATTCTGTCGCCTGTGTTGATGAACAGAGGAACTCTGATCTCAGCACCAGTTTCAACTGTTGCAGGCTTTGTAGCATTTGTAGCTGTATCGCCCTTGATACCAGGCTCTGTCTCTGTTACTTCAAGATCAACAAAGTATGGAGGCTCTACGCCGAATACTGTACCCTTGTAAGAAAGGATCTTACATACCATGTTTTCCTTTACGAACTTAAAGTTATCTGAAAGCTCAGCCTTGTTTACTGGAACAAGCTCATAACTCTCTGGATCCATGAAATAATAAAGATCACCGTCATTGTAAGAATACTCCATATCCTTTCTCTCAACATATGCTGTTGGGAATTTAGCTGTTGGATTGTATGTCTTTTCAACAACAGAACCTGAAATTACATTTCTAACCTTTGCTCTGACGAACGCTGCACCCTTACCAGGTTTAACGTGCTGAAACTCAACGATCTGCATTACGTTGCCGTCCTCTTCAAAAGTCACGCCGTTTCTGAAATCACCAGCAGTTACCATTATTTAGTACCTCCATAAACATTCTTAATTAATGTGTACACAGTTCAAAATGTCCGCATACCTCTATATTTATTTTACCATATTTATTTGTTTATTGCAATAGCTTTTGAAAACTTTTTTACCAAAAAATCAAAAAAAATTACAAGCAAATAAGCTCTTTAGGGGCTTTTGTCATATTGATACAGCCGTTTTCTGTAACAACAACAAAATCTTCTATTCTCACACCAAACTTGCACTCAAGATAAATACCTGGCTCTACTGTTACGATCGAATTTTCAGGCAATATATCTTCCCTGCTAGGCGAAGCATAAGGGCTTTCATGTATCTCAACTCCCACACCATGTCCGAGAGAATGTCCGAAATTTTCTCCATAGCCTGCTTCAGTTATGATATCCCTTGCTATTTTGTCAAGTGCTTTTCCTGACATACCTGCCTTTACTGCGTCAAGAGCTGCAAGCTGTGCAGTAAGAACAGTTTCGTATACAGACTTCATCTTGTCACTAGGTTTGCCTACGCATACAGTTCTAGTCATATCACTGTGCCAACCTTCATAAGTTGCTCCGAAATCCATAAGCACGAACTCACCGCTCTCAACTTTTTTGTCAGATGGTACACCATGTGGAAGCGAAGTATTAGAGCCTGAAAGTGCAATAGTGTCAAAAGACAGAGCTTCAGCACCATTTTTAAGCATATAATAGTCAAGCTCCAACTGAATTTCTTTTTCAGTTCTGCCGACCTTGATAAAGTCAAGCATATGTGCAAAACCCTTTTCAGCGATACGCTGTGCTTTGATTATCTTGTCTATCTGCTCTTGGGATTTAACTGTTCTGATCTCTCGTATTATTTCCGCAAGCTTTGTATCTGCGATGACCTCAGCATTAAGCTTTTGCTGATATGCGATAAGCTCGGAAAGTGTGCAGGTATCGGCATTAACAGAAACTGTTTTTGCACCATGCTTTTCAATAAGGCTGTTTATCTGCTCATAGAGCTTGTCCTGCAAAATGACCTCGCAAGCTGTTACAGTTTTCTTTGCCTTTTCAATATATCTGAAATCTATGATAAAATACGCTTTTTCTGGAAAAACCACTAGTGTTCCTGCACTTGATTTCATTGCGGTGAAATATCTTCTGTTCACATCGTCAGTGATAACAGCACAACCTGCCGTTTCTGTTACTCGTGAACAAAGTTTTTCAAGATCAGTCATTGTCTGCACCGCTTTCATTTTTCCATTTGTAATACAAAGCGTCAACAGCCATGTAGTATGAATACTTTCCGAACCCGCTTATCTGACCCACGCATACAGGTGCGATAACAGAAGTGTGTCTGAATTCGTCACGGGAGTGTATATTGCTCAGATGTACCTCAACGACAGGAATCTTTATTGCGGCGATGGCGTCTCTGATAGCATAGCTATAGTGTGTATAAGCGCCTGCGTTAAGTATAACGCCGTCATAATTTTTTCTAGCAAGGTGAAGCTTGTCGATTATTTCACCCTCATGGTTTGACTGATAAACGTCGCAGTGAAACTCATATTTCATTGCATGCTCGATTATCTCGTTGTTTATGCTCTCGAATGTATCTGTACCGTAAACTCCGGGCTCACGCTCGCCCAGAAGATTAAGGTTAGGACCATGTATAACAAGTATTTTTTTCATATCAATACTCTCCTATCTTTATTTCACCGACAAATAATAATTCTTCATTGTCAGTGCGTCTTTGTCCTGAGTGCCTGCACTTTCACAGACGAATATAGGCGAAAGATCTTTCTTTGCGACTACCTCCATAAGCGGCTCATAGTCAGGTCCAAAGCCTTGATTATCGTCAAAAGTCAGGTGCTTTTTCTCGCCACCTGGATTTGTAAACATTATCTTAGAAAAATGGCTGTGGAATATTTTCAGCCTGTCGTGACCGATAGCATTTTCCACTTCATCAAGCATTTTCTTATACTCTGCCTTACCTTTTATATAGCCGAACTCTCTTGCGTTGAGATGTCCGAAATCTATTGTCGGCAGGAACGTATCATCAAGCTTGCAAAGCTCCAGCACTTCTGTTAAGTTACCAAGCTGATTTACCTTACCCATAGTTTCAGGGCAAAAAACGATATGCTCAAAGCCCTGCTCAACGGCTGTTTTTCTAGCCCTTGTGAGAGTATCTTTAGCAAGTTCCAAAGCGTCCTCTCTGCTTATTTTCGCACAGCTTCCTGAATGGATAACTATTCTATCAGCACCCATTCTGCTTGCAGCATCACAGGATTGCAGAATATAATTTATGCTGTTGTCACGCTTTTCAGCTTCAAGGCTTGAAAGCGAAATAAAATACGGCGCATGGAGCGAAAGCGTGATATTATGCTCTTTAGCCTTATCTTTCAAGGCAAAAGCTATTTTATCGGAGACCTTAACTCCCCTGCCACACTGATATTCATAGTGGTCAAGCCCCATTGCTTCGAGATATCCCGGAGCTTGAAGTGTTGTTTTATATTTAGTGGAAAAAGCTTCGCTGTTTCCCGCAGGTCCGAATTTTGCCGACATTAGTATCATTCCTTTCGTTTTATGCTATTTGAGCTTTGGTAAAAACGGCTTTTCACAGGTTCTTTTAAATCGAAATGGCAAGCTCGTTTCAGGCTCTATTGGGAACACGAATATGGAGCGTATACCTTTCAGATTTGAGCCAAGCACGTCAGTGAATATCTGATCACCCACAGCCGCAACATTTTTCTTATTAAGCCCCAGCTTAGCTATAGCTTTGGTATATCCAAAGGTCAGCGGTTTTTTGCCTTCAGGTACAAAGTCAAGCTCCAACTGCTCTGCAAAAGGCTTTACCCTTGGAGCATGATTGTTTGAAACGATCATAAGCTTTATCCCTGCCGCTTTCATCTTAGCAAGCCAATCAAGACTCGACTGCGGGGGAACGGGATTGTTATGTGTTGTCAGCGTATTATCAAGATCGAGGAGCAGCCCCTTGATATGCTTTTTAGCAAGAAAATCGGGGGTTATCTCTCCTACCTTGTCAAAAACATAAGTTGGTTTGAACATAAAAAAACTCCTGTTGTATAAAATAAAAAGCGGACATAAAAATGCCCGCCTTTAATTACATATTAGTATTTACGCTTACGAGCAGCTTCGGACTTCTTCTTACGCTTTACCGAAGGCTTTTCGTAGTGTTCTCTTTTACGAACCTCTGCGATAACGCCGTCTCTTGCACATGATCTCTTGAAACGCTTAAGTGCTGTATCCAAAGTTTCGTTCTTTCCAACACGGATTTCTGCCAAAATTATTCCCTCCCTTTGCCACCTGTGACAGAGGCAATTCTATCGGAATTTCCGAAAATCAACGGTGATAGTGAAGGTGTCTGCAAAAGCAAACTGAAACGCTTTACGTTCCCCCAGTCCTACTCTTTCGGACCGCTCTGTCTTTAATCTGCGGAATTTATAAAACCGATATAATTACAAATTTAATTATACTATATTTCCACCAAAAAGTCAATAGCTTTCTGGCTCTTTTTTTGAATTTTCTGAGGAAATTTTCGCTTACTTTACAACCAGATTTACAAGCTTGTTAGGAACATAGATTTCCTTGACTATATTTTTGCATTCCGTTGCCTTAACGATAGCTTCGTCAGCCTTAGCAAGTGCGATAACGTCGTCCTTAGCTGCGTCTGTAGGTATTGTGAGCTTAGATTTTACCTTGCCGTTTATCTGACAAACGATCTCGATAGTATCGTCCTTGCAGAGTGCTTCATCATATGTTACCCACTCCTGCTCGTCAAGAACTCCCTCGCAACCTATCATCTGATAAAGTTCTTCTGTAACATGAGGTGCAAAAGGATTGAGTATGATAAGAAAATCTCTGAACTCTTTCTTTGTGATAGAGCCAACGTTATATATCTCATTAAGAAGCGTCATCATTGCGGCAATAGCAGTATTGAACTTCATTGACTCGATATCATCTGATACCTTCTTGATAGTCTTGTGCATGAGCGATCTCAGCTTATCGCTGTACTCATCGCTGTCAACTACCTTATCCTGCAAAGCCCAAATTCTGTCCACAAATCTCTTACAGCCCTTAACACTGCTCTCGCTCCATGGAGCTGCCTTTTCATAGTCACCCATGAACAGAACATAAAGTCTGAGAACATCTGCACCGTATTCGTCAACAACATCGTTAGGGTCAACAACGTTTCCTCTTGACTTACTCATCTTCTCACCGTCAGGTCCAAGGATAAGACCCTGAGCTGTTCTTTTTGCATAAGGCTCTGAAGTTGGTACAAGACCGAGGTCGTAGAGGAACTTGTGCCAGAAACGTGAATAGATCATATGACGTGTAACGTGCTCCATACCACCGTTATACCAATCAACTGGCATCCAATATTTCAGTGCTTCCTGTGAAGCAAACTCATCATTGTTGTTAGGATCGCAATAACGCAGGAAGTACCATGAAGAACCAGCCCACTGTGGCATTGTATCTGTTTCTCTCTTTGCGTCACAGCCACACTTAGGACATTTGCAGTGTACGAAAGAGTCTATCTTAGCCAGAGGGCTTTCGCCGTCTGTACCAGGCTCAAAGTTCTCTACCGGTGGCAATTTAAGTGGAAGCTCATCATATGGCACAGCGACCATTCCGCAGTGAGGGCAATGTACTATCGGGATAGGCTCGCCCCAATATCTCTGACGATTGAAAGCCCAGTCTTTCATCTTATACTGAACGCCCTTTTCACCGCAGCCCAGTTTTTCAAGAACAGTAAGCATCTTTTCGATAGCTTCTTTCTTGTTTGTTATGCCGTTAAGCTCACCAGAGTTGACCATTTCGCCATCGCCTGTGTAGGCTTCCTTAGAAATGTCACCGCCCTTGATGACTTCGATTATGTCAATGCCGAACTTCTTTGCAAAATCATAGTCCCTTGTATCGTGAGCAGGCACAGCCATGATAGCGCCTGTGCCGTATCCCATCATAACATAGTCTGAGATGTAGATAGGTATCTCTTTGCCTGTGATAGGATTGATAGCTGTCAGACCGTCTATCTTAACGCCTGTTTTATCCTTAACGAGCTGAGTTCTCTCAAATTCGCTCTTCTTTGCACACTCTGTCTTATAAGCGTCAAGGTCAGCAATGTTTGCAATACTATTTCTGTATTTCTGGATAATAGGATGTTCAGGAGCGATTACCATGAATGTAACGCCGTAAAGTGTGTCAGGACGTGTAGTGTAGATCTTGAGCTGCTCGTCCTGCTCTTTGATCTTGAAGTTTACAAAAGCACCTGTTGATTTTCCTATCCAATTCTGCTGCTGGAGTTTGATATTAGGCAGATAGTCAACTTCTTCAAGTCCCTGAAGAAGTTTGTCAGCGTATTCTGTGATCCTCAGATACCATACTTCTTTAGTTTTCTGAACTATCTCGCTGTGGCAAACATCGCAGTGACCGCCCTGTGAATCCTCATTTGAAAGAACGACCTTACAGCTTGGGCAATAGTTTACGAGGGTCTTATCTCTGAATACAAGACCATTCTCAAACATTTTAAGGAATATCCATTGTGTCCACTTATAGTAGTTTTCATCGGTCGTATCAATAACTCTTGACCAATCGAATGAAAAACCTACTCTTTTGAGCTGCCCCGTGAACTTCTTGATATTGTCGTCTGTTACCTTTCTTGGGTGAACACCTGTTTTGATAGCTGTGTTCTCTGTAGGCAGACCGTAAGCGTCAAAGCCTATAGGGAAAAGAACATTATAGCCCTGCATACGTCTTTTACGGCTTACAACTTCTAGACCAGAATAAGCCTTGATGTGTCCAACGTGCATACCGTGACCTGACGGATATGGGAACTCTACAAGTCCGTAAAATTTCTTCTTCGAAAAGTCATTGCTTGCCTCAAAGGTCTTATGCTCGTCCCAGTATTTCTGCCATTTGCTTTCTATGGCCGAAAAATTGTATTCTTTCATCTTTATCAATCCTTTATTAAATTATAATTGTCAAAATTAATCCTGTGGCTCGTCTGGTAAGAACTGCTTTACGTCGATATCCTTGCCGTCAGACCATAGTCTTTCAAGATTGTAATGATCTCTTGTTTCCTTATAGAAAACATGAACTATGATATCACCGTAATCAAGTACGACCCAAGTTGCACCCTGATAGCCCTCTGTTCTGTTAGGTTCAATGCCAAGCTGGCTCATTTTGAACTCAACTTCCTCCGCAAGAGCCTTTGTCTGAGTGCTTGAAGTACCATTTGCTATAACAAAATAATCCGCAACTATAGTCAGGTCACCGATCTCTATTACCCTGATGTCCTCTGCTCTTTTTGAATCAAGAGCTTTAACAATAGTTGACAGCTTTTCATTCTGTGAAATATTATCCATAAAAATCTCCTTTATTTTGAATTATCGGCAAAATCATTATATGCTTCAAGTGTGGAAACAGGGATAGTATTACCCTTTTCCACTGAGTCTTTTATTGAGAATTTCAAAGCCTCAAACATTGCTTTCTCCAAGCTTTGTTCGGCATACTTTCTCATTTTCTTTACGTCTTTATAATCCCTGTCCGCAGAAATAAGGTCTGCAAGATATACTATCTGGCTAAGCTTGGGCATATTGCCACAGGCAACTGTATGATAGCGTATAGCTGAGATTATCTCAGGATCATGGATATCAAAAAGCGTCTGCACAAGCTCTGCCCCTGCAATACCGTGAAACAGAGGAACAGCCTTTTTCTCTATATCGCACACATCAAGTGAAGATTTAGAAACTATAGCCGCAAGCTCCAATGCTGGTATCTCTTTTGCAACATCATGCAAAAGTCCTGCAACATAAGCCTTGTCTGCGTCAGCACCATATCTTTTTGCAAGCTCCACAGCGGAATTTGCCACGTTCATAGAGTGTGTGTATCTCTTTTTTGATAAATGTTCTTTTAGGTATGCTTTATAAATGCCTATTGTTTTTTTATCTGCCACTTAGAAAACCTCGGTTATACAAATTTTTGTCCACTATATATTGTACAACATTTTCACTCAAATAGCAAGAGCAATCAACATTTTTTTTGAGCATTTGACGTATCTCAGTTGAAGACACCTCAAATGGGTCAGTTTTTACTATGATTATCTCTCCACCCTCGGCTTTGAGCTGTTTGGCTTTCACCTCTATGTGGTCAATGTCCTCACGCGAGCGTGCAACGCAGATAAGTGCCGAAAGTGATAATATCTCATTATACTGATACCATTCTTCAAATGAAAGCAACATATCACTACCCATTATAAAAAACAGCTTATCATGTGGATATATCTCTTTTAGATGTCTGAGTGTTATCACTGAATAGCTTTTGCCCTCTTGCTTAAGTTCCCAATCGGATATTTCCACACATGGGATATCTGCAAAAGCAAGTCTGCACATATTCAACCTATCCTCAGAGGAAGCTAAGTCCTCCGCTTGCTTATGTGGAGGTATTCTGTCAGGCATGACGATCATCTTGTCAAGACCCGCCTGCTCCGCTACGCTTTTAAGGCAATTTAAATGCCCTAAGTGAACAGGATTGAACGTGCCGCCGAAAACACCTATTTTCATTACTTTGACTTTAATTTTATAACAGGCTGCTTCTCATTGCGTTTATAAAGTACCGCCTTTGAGCCTATTACCTGAACGACTTCAGCAGATATCTTTTCAGCGATCTCCTCTGCGGCTTCCCTTGCGGTGTACATTGAGTTGTCAAGCACCTTTATTTTTACAAGCTCGTGAACTCTCAGATAATCGTCTATCTGTGCAATCTGAGCGTCATTAACTCCGCCCTTGCCTATCTGAAAAGCAGGCTGTATAAGCGAAGCCATACCTTTTAGTTCTGCTCTTTGTTTAGTTGTAATCATAATCTAAATCCTTTCAGTTTACTGCTTTGTGAGCTGTTCAAGCAAAGCTTTCAGTGCGTTTGCTCTATGGGAAACGGTATTCTTTGTTTCTGAGTCCACCTGAGCAAAGCTCTTGTTCCCATACATGAAAATAGGGTCATAGCCGAAGCCGTTTTCGCCAACAGGCTCGTGAGCTATCTTACCGAATACTTTTCCCTCAACGGCTATCTCTTCACCGTCTGCTTTGATAAAGTGTATTGTACAGGTAAAGTGTGCTCCCCTTTTATCATCAGGTATTTCTTTCATTTTTTTAAGCACAAGAGCGGTACGCTCATCATCAGTTTCGAGTCCGCCATATCTTGCTGAATATACTCCAGGCTCACCATCCAGGGCGTCTATCTCAAGACCGCTGTCGTCTGCAAGTACAGCACAGCCGCAAAGCTTGAATGCAGCTCTTGCTTTTAGTGCAGAGTTTTCAGCAAAAGTAGTGCCCGTTTCCTCAACATCAAGTATCAGACCTGCCTCTGATTGCGAGAACACCTCATAACCAAGCGGCTCAAGAATCTGTTTATATTCTCTTATCTTGCCTTTATTGTTGCTTGCAATAACAAGTTTCATTTTTTCTCCTTTAGCTGTGTATATAAGTTACCTTATTTTTCTTTAATTTTTCACGGCATTTGTTTGCCTTATCTTTGAAAACTGTACCGATACATTCTTCGTTGAAAACAACTTTCATTCCACATTCAATAGCACCTATTGCAGTGTTGATAACGGAGATACCACCATCAACACCTACAAATTCTATCTCTTTCACATTCCTTGCTCTCATAAAATCTTCAAGAGCAACGTTTGAAAAAGCATCGGGCTTGCTTTTGGAATAAATATTTTTGGATACAACTCTCAGCTTTGCTGGAAAGCTAGCCGCAGGTGTTCCCTCTTTGGGCATTCCTCCACCCAAAAGTCCCTTTTTGTAGCTGACGATATAAAAGACCTCCTCAGCTTTATAAGCAGAGATACGCTTGTTTATTGCGTCAATAAGTGCTTCGGCATCATATGAGTATGTGGTTTTATCTCTGCCCCTTCCTACATACATTTCCTGCATATCAACTACAAACAAAACCTTATCCATAAAAAATTCCCCCTGATTTTATACTTTTAAGTGTCTAATCCAATATTCTATTATTCAAACAGTGCTTCAACAAAATCTCTTGCTGAAAACGGCTGTATGTCGTCTATTTTTTCGCCTACTGTAACAAGCTTTACAGGCACTTGCAGATCGTCGGTTATACTGATAATTATTCCACCCTTGGCTGTGCCGTCAAGCTTGGTAAGAATAATACCCGTTATATCAGCTACTTCGTTGAACTGTCTTGCCTGATTAACTGCGTTCTGTCCCGTTGTAGCGTCAAGCGCAAGCAGAACTTCGAGAGCGCAGCCCTCTGCCTGCTGGTGAACTATACGGGATATCTTTTTCAGCTCGTCCATAAGGTTTTTCTTATTGTGAAGACGACCTGCGGTATCGCATATAACAACGTCAGCCAGTCTTGCCTTAGCCGCCACCAGTGCGTCAAATACCACGGAAGCAGGGTCTGAACCTTCGTTGTGCTTGATTATGTCTACCCCTGCACGCTCTGTCCACACTTCGAGCTGGTCAATAGCAGCCGCTCTGAAAGTATCAGCCGCCGCAACGATAACCTTTTTGCCTTGTTTGTGAAGCTGATAAGCAAGCTTACCGATAGTTGTTGTTTTGCCAACACCGTTTACTCCGATAACCAGTATAACTGACGGTATTGTTGACATATCGAGCTTCTGATCCTCACCGAGCATTTCTGTGATTATCTCTTTAAGCATATCCTTGATTTTTTCAGGTTCTTTAACGCCCTCCTGCTTGACTTTCTGTCTGAGCTTATCGCATATCTTTTCAGAAGTTGTAACTCCGATATCGCAGAGGATAAGCGTTTCTTCAAGCTCCTCAAAAAGATCTTCATCTATTTTGCTGAATGAATGGAGCAGACTTTCTATTCTGCCCATCATTGAGTCTTTAGTCTTTTTAAGACCATTTTTCAGCTTTTCAAAAAATCCCATTTCTTCACTCCTATTCAAGTTTCATTTGACGTGTTTCCGAAACGTCCATTTTAAGAAGCTTGGAAACACCCTTTTCTTGCATCGTTACGCCATACAAAACGTCAGCTTCTTCCATTGTTCCACGTCTGTGAGTAATGGTGATAAACTGTGTTTTATCTGTAAGGTGGTGCAGATATTGTGCATATTTACTTACATTCACATCATCAAGCGCCGCTTCTATCTCATCGAGAAGACAGAAAGGTGATGGCGAAATTTTCAGGATTGCAAAATAAATTGCAATAGCCACCAGAGCCTGCTCTCCGCCTGAAAGGGACATAAGGTTTGTTATGACCTTGCCTGGCGGCTGAACGTTTATCTCAATACCACATTCAAGGACATTGTTTGGATCTGTGAGAATAAGCTCGCACTGACCACCACCGAAAAGCTCGGTGAAAATTTTCTTGAAGTTCGCATTTATGCGCTCAAAGCTGTCGGTGAACATATTCTTCATATTTTCTGTCAGATCCTCGATAAGTTTTTCAAGTTCTGTTTTTGACGTATTTACGTCATTAAGCTGACCTGTGAGAAATTCGTGTCGCTGTGACACTTCTGCATATTCCTCTATAGCTCCAAGGTTTACGCTTCCAAGATTTCTTATCTTTCCACGAAGTTCGTTGAGTCGCCTGTTAGCTACCGTTATATCCACAATATCCTCGGCTATCTCTGCAGCGTCGCTTCTTGTAAGCTCATAATCGTCCCAAAGCTGTGCCACAAGCTTATCAAAGCCTGCAGTAACAGATTTTTTCTGTTCCTCCGCTCTTGTAATCTGACCTGAAAGTGTTTCCTTCTCGTCCATTTTGTGCTTCTGCTTGGTGCGAAGTTTGTTTGCTGCATTGTCAAGCTCAATATGCTCACGCTGAGCCTGCTCCGCCATTTTCTGTGCGGCGGCTATCTTTTCGTCAGCACCGTTGAGTTCCTGTTTGGTCTGAAAAATAAGCTCTTTCTTCTCGGCTATTTTCTTTTCACACTCGGAGATATTATCGTTCAACTTGCCGCTGTCAGTATCACTGTCGCCGATAGTTTCTTCAAGCTGTGATATTGAAAGCATGCAGGCATCAAGGTCTTTGGATAACTCTGCCGCCATTATCTTCATTTGCGAAAGCTCTTCGCTGAGCTGTTCACGCTTATTTTTAAGTTCTGCCTGCTCATTCTGAGAGTCGGCAAGCTTGGCTTCATTATCTGATATCTCAGCTTCGATTTCTGAAAGTTCTGTCTGAGCCTTGTCGATATCTCCGCTTACTATCTTGTATTTATTTTTCAGCGTTTCGATAAATGTTTCTATCTCATCAAGCTTGTTTTCATAGTCAGAATAATACTCTGAAACACGCTTTATTTCCATTTCAAAACGGAGTATATCGCTGTTTACCTGTGAAAGCTTTTCCCTTAGTCCGTCGGTATCAGCGGTGTATTTTGAAACCTCTTGATTTAGCTTCTCAACCTGCTGTTTAAGCTCTGTAAAGGAGTTTTCAAGTGCAGTTTTCTTTTTAGCAAGTGCTTCCGCTTCATTTTTTCTTGTAAGCAGACCTGTCTGTTTGGAAACGCTTCCTCCTGTGAATGAGCCGCCCGCGTTTATCACTTGTCCGTCCAGGGTAACGATGCGGAATTTATAGCCGTATTTCTTTGCGATAAGGGTTGCACTGTCGATATCCTCTGCTATACATATCCTGCCTAAAAGGCTGTTGATTACGCCCTCAAACTGGCTGTCATACTTAACAAGCTCACAGCCTAGAGCCACAAAGCCGTCCTCATTTTCAAGTTGCGGCATATTTAGCCTGTTTCCTCGAACTGACGTAACAGGCAGAAATGTTGCACGGCCTGCTCTGTTCTCTTTCAGAAGCCTGATACCTCTCTTAGCAGAGTCCTCATTGTTTACAACAATATTCTGAAGTGCCCCACCCAACGCAGTTTCAATGGCTACAGAGTATTTTGTTTCAACAGATATAAGCTGAGAAACAGTACCGCAAATGCCGCTTATCCTACCCTGCTGTGAGGCTTTCATTATGTGCTTTACGCTGAACTGAAAGCCCTCCATGGAGTTTTCAAGGTCGGCTATAGTCTTTATCCTGTTCTCAACGTCACGGAGCTGTATTTCCGTATCTGTGAGATTTTTGCGACATTCTGAAAGCTTTGTGTTTCTAGTTTCAAGAAGCTTTGCAAGTCCGCTCATGCGGTTTGTAAGCTCCTGCTTGTTTTCGTCAGCTTTGCCTTTTGATTCACGCAGTTCCTTTAATTCCTTTGAAGAAAGTTTTGAATGTTCTTCAAGCTGTTTTTTTCTTTCAAGAGAATTTTCGATCTGCTCATCAATATCCGAAAGGTTGTTTTTAGCATTTTCAAGTCTGAATGAAACTTCCGACTTTTTCATGTAAAGCTCATTTATAAAGCTTCCAGCTTCACTTACCGACTTGTCAGATAATGCAGTTTTATCAATAAGCTCAGAAAGCTCTTTTTCCTTACACTCTACAGCTTCCTGCTGCTTTGCTTTTTTCTCGTCGAATTCTTCAAGCTCCTGTCTGCGTGTTTTCAGCTCAGCCTCAAGATAGTATTTTGATGAGTTGGACTCACTTATCTGCTCTTTAAGCTTCAAAATATTATCTTCAAGGTGAGAAATATCATTCTCATATACTGCGATCTTTGACAGTGCCTGAGAGTTTTCAAGCTCCACCTGATGTATCTGATTTTTGTAGCTGTCAGCAAGCTCAGATTTTTCAGCGCTCTTTGCAAAGCTGTCATTTATATCATCTTCAATGCTTTCAAGCTCCTGCGTGATGACCTCGTACTCTTTTTTTACAGAAGAAAGCTTCTCCTCATAACCTGCTATTTGGCTCATATACTCATCGAGCTTATGCACCCATACGGAAACTTCCAGCTTTCTCTTTTCTTCATCAAGGACTCTGAACTTCTCCGCCTTTTCAGCCTGCGCTTTAAGCGGACCTATTCGTCCTTCTATCTCTCCCATGATGTCATTGATACGAGAGAGATTATCCTCAGCCGCCGCAAGCTTTTTTTCGGCTTCTTTTTTCTTTGAACGGAATTTTGAAATGCCTGCCGCTTCTTCAAATATCTCACGGCGGTCATTGGATTTTCCGTTTACGATATCTGCTATCCTGCCCTGACCGATTATCGAATAACCGTCCCTGCCAAGACCGGTGTCCATAAACAGTTCCACGATATCCTTTAAATTTACTTCTTTACCGTTTATCATGTAAAAGCTGTCGCCATTGCGGTAAAGCTTTCGTGATACTGACACGGTGTCGCTGTCATATTCAAGTGCAGCGTCCTCGTTGTCTATGGTGATAGTTACCTGAGCAAAAGGTGCTTTTGGTCTAGTTTGAGTGCCGTGAAAAATAACGCCTGCCATTTTTTCACCTCTCAGGGCTTTGGAAGATTGCTCGCCCATTACCCAGCGCATAGCGTCACCGATATTACTCTTGCCTGAGCCGTTAGGACCGACAACTGCGGTGATACCCTTATTGAATTTCAGCTCTATTTTATCTGGAAAAGACTTAAAGCCCTGCAATTCAAGTGATTTAAGATACATTATTTTTCACCACCCCTCATTATGATTTCGTTTATCTTTATTTTATCGCTGCCTTCGTGACCTATAATTTTTATATTGACACCAAGATCTTTGAAATATTCTATATTAGCTTTTTTCTGACCTATTGCCTTGCTTATCTGCCTTTTTGGTACAGATATCACAACGGAAGCTATATCGCTTATATTACCATGCTTTCCAAGCTCCTCTGCTATAAGCCTGCGGTAATTTCTGCCTTCGCAAAGTTCACGGAATGCAGGGTGATAAAATCCGCCCAACATTTGCTCCTCTACGACCTCGCTTGCGTGCAGACCAAGCTTTATAACATCTATACCAAGTTTATCGGCTTCTGTGAGAAGATAAGAACAGATTTTCACTACCTCGTCAAAGTCCATAGGCTTATATTCGCCACTTTTGTAAAGCTCTCCGAGCCTTGTACCATTAAGGATAACAACGGGATAAATACGTACTGTTTTAGGAGACAGCGCCGCTATCTTCGACCAAGTTTCCAGCTCAGTGTCACGGTTGCTTTTATAAAGTCCTATCATCATTTGCAGACCAAGGTCAAAGCAGCCATAGCTTTTTATAAGCTTTGCAGCGTTTTCAACGTCCTGAACAGTATGTCCACGCTCGTTGGCTTCAAGAACAACATCTGACATAGACTGTGCGCCAAGCTCGATAGCCGTAACGTGATTATCTCTGAGAATGTCAAGTATCTCAGTGCTGATATAGTCAGGTCTGGTGGATATCCTGATACCCTTGAATTTGTCGTTGCCTATAAACTCCTGTGCTGCACCAAGAAGTTCGAGCATATATTCTCTCGGCACTGCTGTAAAGCTACCGCCGAAAAAGGCTATCTCCGTCTGTGAAACGTCCTTGACTTCGTTAATTGCCTGTGTGCAGATACGCTTAACATCATCAGCGTGCGGTATCTTCTCTGTACCAGTTATGGTGCGCTGATTGCAGAACGCACACATATGCGGACAGCCTATATGCGGCACGAAGACAGATATATTACTGTGCCCCATAGCCCATTAGTTCCAATGCTTCTTTAGCCGCCAACTGTTCAGCGGTCTTTTTCGATCTGCCTGTACCCTCGCCGATAACATTCGTATTCAAAAGCACCTGGACAGTAAATTTCTTATTATGGTCAGGACCTGACTCGCCTTTAAGGTGATATTCTATTCTCTCCTCAGGATTTTTCTGGATTATCTCCTGAAGAATAGTCTTGTAATCATGAAAAACAACTCCATCAGGCGTGATATTTTCAGGTATGAATGAAAGTATATATTTTGAAACAGGCTCGATACCACCGTCAAGATAAATTGCAGCGATAACTGCTTCAAAAGCGTCTGAAATAATTGACGGTCTTTCTCTGCCCCCTGTTATCTCCTCGCCTTTTCCGAGAAAGATATACTTGCCAAGTTCTATTTTCTTTGAGAACTCAAACAATGCTTTTTCGCACACAAGTGAAGCTCTCATTTTTGTCAGCTCGCCCTCAGGCATATGCTTGTAATGCTCGAAAATGTGATCTGACACAACTATAGAAAGCACTGAATCTCCAAGAAATTCAAGCCTTTCATTGCTGTTTCTTGCCTTCTTGTTTTCATTTGCAAATGATGAATGGGAAAGAGCTTCGTAAAGGAGCTTTTCGTCTTTGAATTGATAACCTATTCTTTCCTGAAACTCTTTAAGAGCCTTTTGCTCGTCCATTATAACATCTCCTGTTTGCTTTTCAACTGCTCGATAGCAGTTGTGATCTCGTCTATCACATTAGTTTCAGTAAACTGTTTTGCTTGTCTAATAGCGTTATAGAATGCTCTTGCATTTGATGAGCCATGTGCCTTGATAACAGGCTTTGCAGTACCAAGTAGAGGTGCTCCGCCATACTCAGAGTAGTCTACCTTTTTCTTGAATTCTTTAACGTTCTTCATTACCATAAGAGCAGCGATCTTTGACTTTGTATCCTTAGTCAGAAGCGTTTTAAGCTCCCCTGAGAAGAATTTTGCCATGCCCTCGTAAAGTTTGAGCATAAGGTTTCCGCAGAAGCCGTCAGCCACGCATACGTCACAATCGCCCATAGGAAGCTGTCTTGCTTCGATATTTCCAACAAAGTTTACAGGTGCGTTTTTCAACTGCTTGTAAGTTTCAAGCTCCAGCTCTCTGCCCTTTGACTCCTCTGCACCAATATTTGCAAGACCTACTCTTGGTGACTCAACACCAAGTATCTTGTTCATATAAGCAGAACCCATTATTCCAAACTGAGTAAGCATTTCAGGGCGGCAGTCTGCGTTTGCACCGCTGTCAAGAAGCATCGTAGGCGTCGTTGCCGTAGGAAGTATTGTTGCAAGAGCTGGTCTTTTGATGCCCTTTATTCTCTTTACGATAAACGTTGCTCCAACTACAAGTGCGCCTGTTGAGCCAGCTGAAACGAAAGCGTCGCCCTCGACGTCTGCAAGCATTTTCATGCCCACAGCCATTGAACAATCCTTCTTGCCCTTGATTACTTCTGTAGGCTCTTCACATATCTCGATAACAGTATCAGCGTGCTTGATATGTAAAGCTGTAATATCAAGTCCGTTTTCCTGTGCACATTTTTTTATTTTTTCTTCATCACCAACAAGAGTAACGTCAACACCGAAATCTTTCTGTGCGTCAATTGAACCTTTTATGACTTCGAGAGGTGCGTTATCTCCGCCGAAAGCGTCAATTACTATGTTCATAACATTCTCCTTAAAATTCCTCAATAGCCTTGTCAAGGTCTGCAAGACCCCTTTCAGCTATCATCTTATATTTCAGTTTCTTATCTCTTATACGTTCAGGCAGCTCAGGCAGGATACCCATATTACATCCCATAGGCTGGAACTTCTCCACAGTAGGATCGCTTATATACTTTGAAAGTGCACCCAGCATTGTGGTATCAGGCAGAGTGACCGCAGGCTTGCCCTGCAAACGTCTTGCCATGCTTAACCCTGCAAAAATTCCGCTTGCCGCCGATTCGATATATCCCTCAACGCCTGTCATTTGACCTGCAAAATAAAGGTTTTCTCTATCTCGCATATTAAACTGCGGATTTAAGAGCTTAGGCGAATTGATGAAAGTGTTTCTATGCATAACTCCATAGCGTATAAATTCTGCATTTTCAAGTCCTGTGATAAGAGAAAATACTCTTTTCTGCTCACCAAATTTAAGGTTTGTCTGAAAGCCCACAAGGTTATACAGACTTCCCTCTGCGTTCTCTGCACGAAGCTGAACGACGGCATAAGGTCTGTTGCCTGTCCGTGGATCTGTCAAACCTACAGGTTTCAGCGGACCGAAACGCATTGTGTCCTCTCCTCTTTTGGCAAGGACCTCAACCGGCATACAGCCCTCGTAAACTTTGAATCCGTCCTTAGAAAAATGCTCCTTATCAAAATCATGGAGCGGAGCGGATTCCGCATTGATAAGTTCATTATAGAACCTGAGATATTCTTCCTTATTCATAGGGCAGTTTATATAATCAGCTTCTCCCTTGCCATATCTCGAAGCAAAAAACACCTTATCCTTATCAAGACTTTCATATGTGACGATAGGTGCGGCGGCATCATGAAAATACAGATAATCACCGCATATTTTGCCGATACTCTCTGCAAGCCCATCGCTTGTAAGAGGACCTGTTGCGATTATAACATCGCCATCAGGTATATCTGTGACTTCTTCCTCGATAACAGTGATGTGAGGACTTTCCATTATCTTTGCCGTGACCATATCGGAAAACTTTTTCCTATCAACAGCAAGTGCTCCGCCTGCTGATACCTTAGTTTCAGCTGCACATTCCATCGTAACAGAGCCAAGCCTGCGCATTTCTTCTTTTAGCATACCTGCGGCTGAATCTATTCTGTCCGCTTTCAATGAATTTGAGCAGACAAGCTCTGCAAAGCCCATATATTTATGGGCAGGCGTAAACTTTTTCGGCTTCATTTCATAAAGCTCAACGTCTATCCCTGCTTTGGCTAACTGCCACGCAGCTTCACAGCCTGCAAGTCCTGCACCTATTACCTTAACCGCCATTAGATAAATTCCTTTCATATCCGCAATCAGGCTTATGGCAAATAAGTATTCCGTTCTTTCCGCCTTTCTGGAAAAGTGTACTGCCACACTTAGGGCATTTCTCTTCGGTAGGAACGTCCCATGTCATGAACTTACACTCAGGATTATCCTCACAGCCGTAATACTTCTTGCCCTTTTTAGACTTTTTGAGAAGCACTTTCTTTCCGCAGTAAGGGCAAATTCCGCCTGTTTCCTGAACTATTTTCTTGGTATTCTTGCACTCAGGAAAACCTGAGCAAGCCATAAATTTGCCATATCTGCCTATCTTTATTACCATAGGTTTGCCGCAAAGCTCGCACACCTGATCTGTTTCTTCGTCAGGCACTTTGATACGCTTCCCGTCCATGGCTTCCTCGGCTTCAGTCAATTCCTCGTCAAAGTCACTATAAAAGTCCTGCAAAGTTTTTACCCAACTTTTCTTGCCATTTTCCACTTCGTCAAGAGATTTCTCCATGTTTGCAGTAAACTTAACATCAACTATTTTATCAAAATGCTCGCTCATAAGCTGATTTGTTACTTCGCCAAGCGAAGTCGGCTTAAGCTGTTTTCCGTCACGCTCAACATAATTCCTGTTTATTATGGTTGTAATAGTTGGAACATAAGTCGAAGGTCTGCCGATGCCTGTTTCCTCAAATGCCTTTACGAGTGTCGCTTCTGTGTATCTTGCAGGTGGCTGAGTGAAATGCTGATTTCCCTCAAGGTTACGCACCTTTATTGAGTCACCGGATTTTATTGGAGGAAGCACGTTTTTCTTTTCACCCTCATCGTCTTTAGCCTCTTCATAAAGAACAGTAAATCCGTCGAACTTTACAGAATAGCCTGTTGCCTTGAAGTTACAACCGTTTGCAGAGATATCAACAGAAACAGTGTCCATAAGGCAGTTTGACATCTGAGAAGCTATAAATCTCTCCCAAATGAGTTTATAAAGCTTGTACTGGTCACTCGTCACTCCGCTTGCCTTTACCATATCAGGTGTTACCTCTGGGTGTGTTGGTCGGATGGCTTCGTGAGCGTCCTGAGCGTTGCCCTTAGTTTTATATTTTTTCGGTGTATCAGGGATATACTTATCGCCATATTTTTTTCTGATAAAATCATATGCCGCTGCTCTTGCTTCATCAGAAATTCTAAGGCTGTCGGTACGCATATAGGTGATAAGACCTGTCTGACCCATATCGTTTATCTCAACACCCTCATAAAGCTCCTGAGCGGTTTTCATCGTTCTTCTCGCCTGAAAGCTGAGACGTCTTGACGCTTCCTGCTGTAAAGTCGAGGTGGTGAATGGTGCGGCAGGAGATTTTCTGTGAACGCTCTTTTTTACCTTGTCGATAACAAACTCGGCACCCTCAAGTCTTTTCAGTATCTCGTCAGCCTGCTCTTTATTTTTCAACTCTGGCTTTTCTCCGTCAACTGTATTAAGCTTTGCGGCAAAGGTCTTTCTTTCGCCGTTTGCGGAAAATTTTCCGTCAATGGACCAATATTCCTGAGATACAAATGCCCTTATCTCGTTTTCTCTGTCGCATATCATTTTAACTGCGACAGACTGAACTCTGCCCGCTGAAAGTCCTTTTCTTATCTTTCTCCAAAGAAAAGGTGAAAGCTTATAGCCCACAAGTCTGTCAAGGATACGTCTTGCCTGCTGTGCATTAACAAGGTTTATATCAATAGAACGTGGGTGGCTCATTCCAGCTTTGATACCAGTTTCAGTAAGTTCGTTGAAAGTTACTCGGTTTTTATCATTCAGGTCAAGACCCAAAAGCAATGCAAGATGCCATGAAATGGCTTCTCCCTCTCGGTCAGGGTCTCCTGCAAGATAAACATGGTCGCTTTTCTTTGCAAGCTTTTTTATATCTTTTATAACGCCCTCTTTGTCTTTTATGTTGACATATTTAGGTTCAAAATTATTATCTATATCGACGCCCAGCTTTGATTTTGGCAGGTCACGGACATGACCCTTTGAAGCCACGACTTCATAATCATCGCTAAGATAACGCTTAATTGTTTTTATCTTCGTTGGTGACTCAACTATGATCAAATTAGACAAATCTATTCTCCATTCTTAATATATATTAAAGTCCAAACATTTTGCCCGGATATGACTTAACAGTGCCATAAAGTTCAAGCTCCGTTAGCTGTGCAAGCACATCAGAGATATCCATACCAAGCTTTGCGGCTATCTCGTCCACAAGCATATTTCCGCTTTTTAACAGTTTGCAAATGCTCTTTTGTGTGTCATCAAGCCCTGACAGATCAGGCTCAGGTGTTGGCTTTACCACTTCTGTTTCAGAAACAGTCTTGCTGTCAGGCACTTTTCTTTTGCTTTTTCTGTGCTTCACTGTCTTAGGCTCGCCATTGTTAAGTATAGCAGAATCCTCAGCAGGAAGCGTGAACTCTCCCAGGCTTTCCACAAGTCTAAGAGATTGATACCTTTCATTGCCAAGCGAATACACTATATCCTCTGCGCCAAACACAGGTTGACACTCATTTCTTATGAGATCACGTTGTCCGAAATATCGACTGTCATAGATATCATGTGGCGGTACTACAAACACCTGTTTTCCTTGAGATATGGCGTGATTGACATTATCAAGACCATGACTTTCCTTGCTACACTCAGTAAAAAGCACTGCATTTGAAAGTCCTGTAAGAATCCTATTGCGATTCACAAAAGCATTTCCAAATGGTTTATAACCCGGAAAATACTCTGATATTACTACTCCATTCTCAGCGATCTGTTTTTTTAGCTCGTTACTTCCCTTAGGGTAATCACAATCAAGAGCTGTACCACACACAGCTATAGGTCTACTATTATTTTCAATAGCAACCCTGTTAGCGATCTGATCTATACCGCCTGCAAACCCCGAAGCAAGCAGACAGTTTCTTCTTATAAGATCTGCGCAAATATGCTTCGTTATCTTTACAGAATATTCAGACGGCTCACGGGAGCCTACTACTGAAATAACGCATTTATCGTTTAAAAAGTCAAGGTTACCATAAGTATACAGAACAGCAGGTGAATTTGCGATCCGTTTAAGTCTGTCAGGATAGCCCTCACTTTCGTAACAATAAATATTTATGCCAAGCTCTTCACAGCGTTTTTTTATGATTTCAGCGTCTTTAAGACTATATTTTACTATTCTTTGCAGCTCTTTATCATTAAGTCCGCTGACCATATGATCATCGAGTGCAGTCATGAACTCAACTATATCATCATAATTTGCAGAAACTTCCCATATACGTTTGCTCGATGGAGTGAAAATCAGAACCGCTCTTATCCACAATAAAAGTCTTTCCTTATCCATGACTGCCACCTCGAAACATTTCCCACAAAATGATTGTGCCTGCGCAAGCAGCATTAAGTGATTCTATATTGCCATGCATAGAAATAGTCACACGATTTTTACAAATGTCTGAATGTTCTTTAGGCAAACCTTTGCCCTCGTTTCCTATTACAACAGCACACGGTCTGTCAAAATCAAATTCTGTGATATTTTCACCGTTTCTGACAACTGCAGCATTTGTAACGATACCAAGCTCATCAAAAAGCGTTGCGACGTTCAGAAAATTATCCACTACAAAAAGATCAAGTCTTGTAGTACTTCCCATAGCGGAACGAACCACCTTTGGGTTGTACAGATCAACGCAATTATCTGTCATAACTACTCCACTAACGCCTACGGCATCGGCAGTTCTTAGAAGCGTACCCAAATTACCCGGGTCCTGTAAATTATCAAGCACGAGATACTTCCCGTTTTTGTCAATATACTCAGCCACAAAAGGCAAATCGACCTTAAAAACGATCATATAAATGCCCTGAGAGTTTCCCTCATCTGTCATTTTTTTCGCAAGCTCATCAGATATTTCAAAAACATCTTCGGGTCTTGCGCACGAGAAAAGGCTATCAGTTTTAAGTGTATTTTTATACTTAGTCAAGGCCGTTTGAGTATAGAAAACAGAATGGACTTTTATTCTTCCGCACACAGCTTCATAAGCGGTGTCAACGCAGTTTCTTGCACCTTCAACAGCAAACAATCCATGTTCTTCCCTAGCTTTTTTTGATGACAGAAGCTTTCTGAAAAGCTTCACTCTAGGGTTATCTTTACTATTAATATGCAAACTGCGTCACCTCTTATTCTGAAAATTTAATCATTTAGTTGCCAAATGCGTCATATATGGTGTTGCCTTAATATACAACAAAACACGCAGGTTACAAGAACGTGCGTGTTTTTGACTATTAAAGAGCAGCCTTCGCCTTTTCTGCGATCGCTGTGAAACCAGCAGGATCGCTGATAGCTATTTCGGAAAGCATCTTTCTGTTAAGATTGATACCAGCCTTGTTTACGCCGTTCATGAATGTTGAATAATTCATACCGTTCATTTTAGCAGCTGCTGAAATTCTTGTGATCCAAAGCTTTCTGAAATCTCTCTTCTTCTGCTTTCTTCCAATGTATGCATACTGACCTGACTTCATTACAGCCTGTTTAGCCATTTTGAAGTGCTTGCTCTTGGCACCAAAGTATCCCTTAGCAAGCTTCAGAGTCTTATTTCTTCTCTTACGAGTCATCATTGCTCCCTTTACACGAGCCATAGTTATTACCTCCTGAAATTTTTAAAATTTGTTTTCCCTACAACTCGTTTATTTGTAAGGGATAAGAGCCTTTACGTTCTTGATGTTGGTATCATCTGCATAAGCTGCACCACGCAGGATTCTCTTACGCTTGTGATCCTTCTGAGTAAGTCTGTGTCTTTTGTTTGTGTGCTGGAACTTAACCTTACCGCTACCGGTAACACTGAAACGCTTCTTAGCACCAGAATGTGTTTTGATCTTTGGCATTGTATTTATCCTCCTTATTATTTTACTTGTTTACTTTCGGAGAAACGAACATCACAAGACTGCGTCCCTCCATTTTTGATGGCTTGTCAACAACGCCGGCTTCAGAGATAGCGTCTTTGAATTTTGCAAGAAGTTCTTCACCGAACTGTGGATGAGCCAAAGTTCTTTTCTTGAACCTTACAGAAACTTTTATCTTATCTCCTCCGTTAAGGAATTTAACAGCCTGATTGACCTTTACATTAAAATCATGAGTGTCGATCGTAGATGACATTCTAACTTCCTTGATCTCGATAACTTTCTGATTTTTCTTTGCTTCCTTCGCACGCTTTGTCTGTTCAAAACAGAACTTGCCATAATCCATAATACGGCATACAGGCGGAGTTGCCTGAGGAGCGATCTTTACAAGATCAAGATCTTTCTCAAATGCAATTTTAAGAGCCTCGTCAGCACTTAAAATACCAAGCTGATTTCCGTCAACGTCTATGACCCTGAGTTCTTTATCACGGATCTCTTCGTTGATCTGATGTTCCCTGTTGCTAATGACGCAGCACCTCCAAAAATAAAATAAAACGGGCACAGAACTGACCCGTACCCGCATAAAATCACATTGATATGCAAATTCATGTTGACCTTTTTACTACAGAAAACTGCGCTTAAGGTGAGAACGGACATTGTTCTGCTTTGTTTACCATGATATTATACTACACTTTTACCCACTTGTCAATACCTTTTCTCAAATTATTTCAAAAAAAATATTATCAAAGTTCTCTATATGTCATTATATCACATTCAGAGCTTGATTTCAACCCCTTTTCGCAGCCAGAATGAATAAATATAACAACTTTTTATTTTCTCTCCGAGTATCATCTCAAACGATGCTTTATACAGTGCAAGCTGTGTTTTATAGCCCATGAGCTGTGACAAATCATTAAATCTGTCAGTTTTATAATCAACGATAACATATCCGTCAGGCTCGTGGAAGATACAATCGGCGATACCTTGAAGCATACCGCTGTTACCATTATATTCAGGAAGATTTTCACTTAAGTCAAGATCGCTCATTGAAACAAGAAACTTCTTTTCACGCATCACATTATCGGAATTTTTCACACGCTCATAAAAATCAGATCTAAAGAATGCTTCAAGTGCTTCAACATAAACTCCGTCAGCTTCTTTCTGGCTGAAGTACCCCTGATTCACAAGACGTTCAAGCTCTGTTTTTACGCTTTCATGTGCCTTATCATAGTCCGATAACTCCATAAATTTGTGGGTAAAAGTTCCCTTTTCCGCTGCTGATAGTTTATCAAACTCATCATCAAGCCGTGGAAGACTGGGATAAAACTCAGGTTCGGTTTTCTCTGTCTGCTTCTCTTTTTCAGCCGCAGTTATCTCCGTAACAGTAAGCTTTGCTGGTGTTGATACCCCTGACCAGTCATACTCAAATGCAAATTTGTCAAGAAGATTTCTAAGCACTGTTTTGTCCGCTTCTATTTCGTTAATAGTTGTATCTTCTTCCTGCGTCTGCTCTGTATTTTCAATGCCGTATTCATTATATATTATCTCAGGCTCAGGGTATTCGTCCCCGCTGACAGCTATATTATCAGTGCCAAGCCAAGATGTGAGTTGATCACCCGTGGAGTGAAGTGCAAGCGTGATTGTTATCCAATCAAGCATCGTTTCAGCGTCCGCCACAACATTTTCAAGAGAATCTCCCTGCTTTGAGTATATGTTTCTAAGCCTGTCAACTATTCCCACCTTACGTTCAATAACTTTCTCATATGTGGTATTGCTGTAAATAATCGGTGCATAGCTTACAAAAAGTCTTTCTTTTGCTCTTGTACATCCAACATAAAGCAGACGGAGTTTTTCACTTTTTTCCTCTGCTTTTGATTCCTTTGAAAGCTTATCATAGTAAAGTGAAGTTTTTCTCATAAGTTTACTGTTATCCATAAAACTGAAAGCAAAGCCCAGCTTGTTATGTGAACAGTAACCTTTGTCTTTCTTTATAAGCGGTATGTCAAGCTGACATAAAAATACAAATGGATATTCAAGACCTTTTGAAGCATGGTAGGTCTTTATGTAAACGGAATCTGTGCCCTCTGTTACCGTCATTGCCTGCTTAAAGGCTTTTTCATTTGAGGACACAGAGTCGATATATCTTAGAAAACCAGTTACACCCTCCTGACTATTTTGCTCATAGGATGAAGCATATTCAAGAAGCAGACGAAGGTTTGCTCGCTTTTTATCAGAATCAAGATACAGCGAAACGATCCCCATAAGGTCGGTCATGTCGTATATTTTTCTTATGAGCCGTTCAAGACCCATGCACATTGAAAGATAACGCAGGGAATTAATAAGCTCATTAAGCTCTATGCACTTATCCTGCAATGTTTTATTATTAAAGCTTATATGAGTAGCTTCCTTTTCGTGGCTGTCCTCAGCAGAAGCTGATGCCGCTACCACCTGATAGATATGGTCTTTCAGTTTGCTGTTAGGCTTCTTTGACTTTTCTGTTACTGCCGCCATTTCATCAGGCGTAAATCCCATGATAGGCGACATCATAATAGCTGTCATTGCAATATCGTTCATAGGATTGTCAATTATCCTGAGCATATTCAGCACAAGTGTTATCTCTCTTGACTTCATGTATCCGTTTGTATCCTCAGAATATGCTTTCAGACCTACTTCTTCAAGGGCTTTTGCCATAAGGGTAATTTCATCATTCTTTTGAACAAGTATACAAAAATCTCCTGCACGGCACGGTCTTAGAGAGCCATGATCTTTGACTTCATCACCGTTTTCAAGCATGTGCTTTATCTTTTGTGCTATTACTTTGTTCTCCACAGAATAGCCATTTGTCTTTTTGTAGTCCTTATCAAAAGGTATGAGCATTATTTCTGTAGGCTTGTTATTTTCATCATAAAGTTCACCGTATCTAAGTTCTTCATTTCTATCATAATCCACCTGACCTGTGTGCTGCGTCATAAGATAGTGGAACAGAAAATTTACAAAATCGACCACAGACTCACGACTTCTGAAATTCTTGCTTAGCAAGATAGCCTCGAGCTGTTCGCTGTTTTCAGGTGCGGAAGCGTCATTTCTCGTTTTGCTGAAAAGTTCAGGATTTGAGAGTCTGAAACGATATATAGCCTGCTTTATATCGCCAACCACAAAAACATTTTTGCCCATGATATCCAAGTTATCAGAATCAGAAAGCGAACGGAAAACAAGCTCCTGAAGGTTATTCACGTCCTGAAACTCGTCTATGAAAATAAGCTCATATAGCTTGTTTTTGCGAATTTCCTCGCAAAGCTCCGTGCGAACAGGTCCATTCTCGGTATCTTTTACAAGCAATTCTCTCGCCATTATCTCAACGTCAGAAAAAGTAACGCCATTTCGTTCAAGCTTCATTTCTTGTGAGATCTTGTCTATATCTTCGCATACCCTGCACAGAACAGTAAATATTCTGTCAGATTCAAGCATATTTTCCTTCATGATTAGTTTTGTGTTATTGAACATATCGGTAATTTTAGCTACGATATCTTTATATTTGTTTCTGTATGATGCACAGAAGGCATAATTGTCCTTGAACTTAATGCGAATATCATCGTCAAGTGATGCATTGAAAGCCTTGTTTGTGGGAAATCTTTTTATGGTGCTGAATTTCCAATCTGACTTAGCAATAGTATCTATATCGCCGCTTTCAAGAAGCTTTCTTAACCTATGAAGAAGTTCTCTGTCACTGTCGGCAGTTTCATTCATTTTGATATGTTTTATAAAAGGTATGCCTTCTATCTCTTTACGGCAGGCATATTCTTCAAAAACCTCATACATTGAAAATGCTTCTTTCAGCTTTTTTTGAGCTACACATATATTATCTTTTATAAAGCTGTCAAAAATCCTATCATCAGTAAAGTTTTTATGTACCTCTGCTATCCAACGCTCAGGAAACGGCAGCGAACGCATGAATTTATAAAGATTGTCGGTGATTTCATTGAGAGTTTTATCCGCAAAAGCGTTTTTCAGCAGTTTGTAGCTTTCATAATCTTCTTCACAAAGCTTTTCATAAGCCTGCGTGATAGCTTCCTGCAAAATAAGATTTTGTACACTGTCATCAAGTATATCAAGTCCGCCCTGAAAATCAAATTCATGTAGATTACTTTTCACAAGGTCAAGACAGAAAGAATTTATTGTAGATATCCTCGCAAGCTGGATAAGATTTTGCTGACTAAGCAACCACTTGTTTTCAGGGTCACGGCGAAGCTGTTCGTCAAAAGCACGGCTGAGCTTTTCTTTCATGCTTGAAGCGGCTTCTTTTGTGAATGTTACTGCAAGAAGTCTGTCGGCAGGTATTTTATTTTTTTCATCAGAAAGAAGTTGTATCATTCGTTCTATAAGCACTGTGGTTTTTCCGCTTCCTGCCGCCGCTGAAACTATAATGCCCTTGCCACGGTCACTAATGGCTCTTTCCTGCTCTTTGGTCCATTTTGTATCAGCCAATTATTTTTTCTCCTTTCTGTCAGTTAGTTCTTCCATAAGTTTTTCTTCATAAACGCTGTCTTTCACGTCTGTAACGTCCTCTTGGTTTATCCTGCCGCAGATATCATGAAAATCACAGTGCTTGCAGGCTTCCGCCACAGGTCTTGCCTGAATGTTTCCCTGACAAAGCTGTTCACCAAACTGCGCCACTTTGCCTATAGCAAATTCTCTGAGCTTTGTAAAAAAGCCGTCTGGAATAGTGCCTGAAATGCCGTTGGTTTTAGAATATTTAAAAGGCGCATAGGCGTAATTTTCTTCTGAACTGAAAGCTTCAGTGACAGCCTTTATATCAACGACTTTTCCTATAGGCTTGAAAGCGTTTAGCCGTGATCTGCTCTCGGCTTCTTCTACGTCAGCGTCGGCTGTCTGCTCGTATGTTTTAGGCTTGTTTCCTAGCGTGTAGTATACGATACCAGCCTGCTTCAATCCACCGTCTATATTCACTGGATTTTTGGTTTCAAGCAAAGCGGTAAGATACACGAACATCTGCAAATTAAGGCCATTATAGAGCATTGAATATTTAAGGTCAATAGAGCCTGTTTTATAATCGATTATTCTCACATATTTTTCACCGTTCTCGTCCTCGAAAACGTCAACTCTGTCGATAATTCCCGTAAGGATTATCTTATCTCTGCCGTTTACGTCTATGATAAGTCTGTCTTCTCCTTCGGACTTGTCTATTTTGTATTCCAAAAGCGCAGGTCTGAATTTTGAGTGAAGAAGCTCATTCTGCATAAAACGAATGATATGCAGGATATTGCTTTCCATACGCTCCTGTAAAAATACAAATGACGGAGATTTTCCGAACATTCCACCAAGGCTTTCCTTTATATATTCGGTAACGTTTTTGTGGATATACTCTTTTATCTCATCATCTGAGAGAGTAAGGAAAGCATTGTCAAAGCCTGTGCCGTCATCATCTTTACGCATTATCTTTTCAAGAAGCTGATGAATGATAAGTCCCCTGTTAAGCCCGTCGATATCTGCCTTTCTGACAGTTTTGAGACCAAGACCATACTTACAGAAATAATTGAACGGGCATTTATAATATGTATCAAGCTGAGTAGGCGAGACCTTTGCAGGCTGTTCTGACATGAAAAGCTTTTCTGCGGTCTTTTCTTCAAGCTTATAGTCACCGTTTTCATGAAGATTCTTTGTTCGCATAAGTTTCTCGGCATATTCCTGCGATAACCCCAACACAGACCTAATCGCAGAAATTGTAGCGTTTTTATCACGGGAATGTTCCATATATTTATAGTAAGCTGTTCTGAAAGAAGTGCAGTAAAAATCAAGCCCCATATCCTGAGCTTTGGTATTAATTTGGCCGAACATTCCGTTAAGCTCAGAAACAAGTGCAGAGGGGCGGTGAACTTCTCCTACAAGGTCAGATTCTGAATAAAGCACAAAGAGCTTTTCGTCTGCAAGGGTAAAAGCGTTGTAGCACACAAGCTTCTCTGTCTGAAAAGATTTTCTTGCGCTGTGTGAGATATGAATATCGCTTCCCTCTAATATCATTTTTTCATTTTCTGTGATAAGTCCACCAGAGCTTAAGGACGCAGGAAATATGCCGTCGTTCACCTCAACAAGAAAGACTGCCTTTACGCCCTCAAGCCTTGAATGGCTCGGGTCGCATATCCTTACGCAGTCAAGTTTCTGCGGAGGACGTGAAACACTCATTTGCGAAAGCATGAGCTTGAAAAGTTCATAAAACTGTCTGAGGGAGATAACTTCGTCATTCATGCAGTCATAAACGGATTTGATAGCCGAAAGAACAGAGTTCCAAAGTTGTTTCAATCCTCTTGCCATTTCAAGCTGAGTTTCGTTATCCGAAGTTCCTGCCTTTTTTACTACAGAAAAGGTCTGCTGAGAAAGCTCAATGCTGCCAAGAAGATCATAAAGCCCACGGCACAGTTCCCCTGCTGTAACGTCTTTAACAAGTTTGCTTTTAAATGCTTCAAAAGGCTCGATTATCTTTCGTCTTGAGCAGTTTATTTTTTCAAGCTGTTTTTCGCTGAGATCACCTGCAACAGTAAAATCACTGAGCCACATATCACCCTCAACGCTCCAGCGTATGCAATAGTCTTCCAGATTTGATATCTCGATATTCAGCATTGGAAAAAGCGGCGATTTTATGTATTTCAAAATATTGTCCGTGGAATACTTTCTTGAAAGCAAGCACTTGAAAAGCGAGTTCATATACCTCACCAGAGATGATGAAGAAACACTGTCACTACAGTCTGAAAAATATGGTATCTCATATCTGTCAAACGTACCCTCAAAAACGGAAGCACAATCTTTAAGGTTTCTTGCAAGCAAAGCTATGTCACTGAATTTATAGCCTTTTTCTCTAATAAGCTCCCATATCTTTCCACTGACAAATTCACTTTCTTCGTAAATATCCGTTGCTGATATAACAGAAACATTTTCGCACTTTCCGACGTATGGCTTTTTGCAGGTGTTGTAAATCTCTTTGCTCACATATTCAAGTTCAGGGACTCTAAATGAGCTGTTACGACACTCTACCGTGTTGACCTTGTAATTATGATCAGCGGAAATATCTGTTATCTGCTGCAACGTTTTAAGAGTATCAGCAAAAGGGTGATTTGCATATCTTCTAATGCTTTCATTGTCGATACATAGAGAGAACGTTATATTCTTGCACTGCGCGATACAAGCGTCAAGCATTTTAAGTTCATCAAAAGAGAAATCGTTGAAAGCGTCAACAAAAACTGTCATTCCACGGAAATATCCGTTTTCCTTCACCTGATCCACACTTCTTGCCATTGCAGACAGTGTATCCTGCATTCCTGCCTTTTCAAGCTCATCCATGTAAAAATCATAAAGTCGTGAGATATCAAAAAGTTTCATGGCAAGAGAGCCGCTCTGCTTCTCAGCAGCAAGAGCTAGATCCTGTGGTGTTATTCCGCTTTCACGAAACTGGCTCACAAGTTCGTTAAGTTCGGCTAAGAAACTGCCCTTTTCAAGACTCTTTTTATAAAAGCGGATATCCTTGGTCTGCTTAAGACGTCTGACAGCCTTATACATAAGGATAGTGCGGACGTTATCATCGGCATTTTCTTTTACCCTACCGCCATAAAGCTTCTCTGTGAACTCAGCGATACGGTTAAAGCCTGCAGTCTGTATGACGTTGAAATCTGCCGCACCAAGGTGTTCATACAGTTTTTTATCATATTCAAAAGAAAACTGATCTGGTATTATGACCATGACCTGCTCGCCGTTTTTTACAGCAGACTTGATCTTATCTATGAAAACTTTGTCACGTCCACTGTGAGAGCCACCGCTTATAACTGTTACCATTGAATGAGCCTCCGTTATGATTGATATTTATATAATAACATGGCAAGGCTCAAAAGTCAATCGTACTTTTGATACAAGTACAAATAAATGTACACTTAGCTAAAAAGGCTTTTAATTATCTCGGCTATTTTAAAAGTAAACTTTATATCTTCCCTATTGCCGTCTATGACAGTTATACCACTGCCATTTTTATCGTTTTTTTCATCTGACATAACATTGCTCAAAACGAATGCTGCCCCAAGGTTTGATGAGGAAAAAGCAGCGGCTTTGATTCCTGCAGAGCTTACTGTAACGACAAATGAAATGATGATAGCTGTAACAAACTTTTTCATTAAAAAATGGCCTCCCATAAATATCTGTTGTTCAGATTATGGGAGGTCATAGTTATTTTATTCAGTTTCCGAAAAATTTTCTTGCGATATCTACCGACTCTTTTGCGTCTTTTGCATAATAGTCAGCGCCTATCTGCTCTGCATAGTCAGCCGTTACCACCGCACCGCCTACTATTATCTTGCAGTCAACATTGTTTTCACGAAGAAGCTTAACCGTATTTTCCATGCTCACAAGAGTTGTTGTCATAAGCGCAGAAAGACCGATAAGATGTACGTCATTTTCTATTGCACAATCAACCACCGTCTGATAGTCAACGTCCTTGCCAAGGTCAATAACGTCATAACCATAGTTTTCAAGAAGTACCTTTACAATGTTCTTGCCGATATCGTGAATATCGCCCTTTACTGTTGCAAGGATTATCTTGCCCTTAGAAACGCTTTTTTCACCCGTTGACAGAATGTAATTTTTTATTACCTCAAAGCAAGCCTGTGCAGTGCCTGCTGTCTGGATAAGCTGCGGCAGAAAAAGCTTGCCCTTTTCAAATTCTGCACCAGCCTTATCAAGTGCTGGGATAAGCATATCGTTGACAATGTTCATGGCTTCTGTTTCCTGCAAAAGCTTTGCAGTAAGGTCAGCTGCTTCTTTCTTCAGACCGTTTTCGATAGCATACGGCAAGTCTATCTCAGCTTTTGCGCCTGTTGCGGCAGGAGCAGTTTTTTTATCACCACCGTAGTGAGAAATAAAGTCAACAGAGTTTTTATCAATGTTTGTCAGAAGCTTGTAGGCACGAACAGTTGCCGTCATAGAATCAATATTTGGATTCATTATCGGCAGGTCAAGACCCTTTGTGAGCGCCATCATAAGAAAGTTGTGATTAACTATCTCTCTGCTAGGCAGACCAAAGCTGATATTCGATACACCGAGAACTGTTTTAAGTCCAAGCTCGTTCTTTACTCGCTCCACTGCATTTACTGTCTGCATAACATTTTCCTGCTCCGCAGAAGCGGTAAGAGTAAGACAATCTATATACACATCTTCTTTTCTAATGCCGTATTCAAGCGCCTTGTCAAGTATCTTTTTAGCAAGCTCAAATCTCTTGTCAGCACTCTTTGGTATGCCGTTTTCATCGAGAGTAAGACCTACCACAGCCGCACCATATTTCTTTACAAGAGGAAGAACATTTTCAATGGAGCTGTCCTCAGCGTTTACAGAATTGACGATAGGCTTGCCATTATAAGCCCTCAGAGCGGCTTCAAGCACCTCAGGTATAGTTGAATCCACCTGCAAAGGCACATCGACAACGCCCTGCAAAGACTTTACAGCCTTGACCATCATACTCTTTTCGTCGATTCCCGGCAGGCCAACATTTACATCAAGAATATCCGCACCTGCGTGTATCTGCTCGATAGCCTGACCAAGAATATAGTCGATATCGTTTGCAAGCAGTGCTTCTTTAAAACGCTTCTTGCCAGTAGGATTGATACGCTCACCGATTATTCTTGGCTGGTCTATAACTACAGTATGTGTCGGTGAACAGCAAGCGGCAGGGATATCATTATGCACGCTGACGTGCTTCTTGCCTTTGAGCATTTCAGCAAGCTTTTTGATATACTCAGGGTTAGTTCCGCAGCAACCTCCAAGCACCTTAACTCCCAATGGGATAAGCTTTTCTGCAAACTCTGCAAAATCTTCAGGGGAACAGTTATATTCATTTGTAACAGGGTCAGGAAGTCCTGCATTAGGCTTTACTACAACAGGTAGATTTGTCCACTTGCAAAGCTCATCCACAACAGGGTAAAGTTCCTTTGGCCCTAATGAACAGTTCACACCGATTGCGTCAACGCCCAGACCCTCCAAAGTCAAAGCCATGGAGCTTATAGCAACGCCAGTAAATGTACGCATATTTTCCTCAAAAGTCATTGTGCAGACTATAGGAAGATCGCTGTTTTCCTTTGCCGCAAGAACAGCCGCTTTAAGTTCATAGAGATCTGTCATTGTTTCAAAAACGATAAGGTCTGCGTCAGCTCCTGCAAGTATCTGCTCCTTATAAATATCATAAGCTTCTTCAAAAGTGAGCGTTCCTGTTGGCTCTAAAAGCTGTCCGATAGGTCCGATATCAAGAGCAACAAGGGTATCAGTACCCTCACAGGCTTTTCTTGCATTTTTTATAGCCGCAGGAATAGCCTGCTGGACAGTATATCCGCACTTTTCAAGCTTGTGTCTGTTTGCACCGAAAGTGTTGGCGTAAACAATGTCTGAGCCTGCGTTTATATACTGGCGGTGTATGTCCACCAGCCAATCAGGCTTGTCTATGTTAAGGGCTTCAGGAGTGCCACCCATTTCAAGTCCCTTTGCCTGAAGCATCGTACCCATTGCTCCGTCAAGTATGACAAATTCTTTTGTTTTAAGTAATGTTCTAAAATCCACAATGATCTCCTCTTTTTCTGAATTGACAGACTTCCCTCATATTACAGCAGGCACAACCACGTCTGCCCTTTGATATTTCATTTTCTGACAATCCGATTATCGCCGTAACAGACTTCCTCGGCGTCAGTATATTATTTTCAGTTGCATTAAGTCCGATAAATTTCTGCGCATTAAGTACGTCAAGAAAAACTCTCTGCACGCTGATAGGCAGATCGCCATAACCAGGAGAAAACCTCCATGTCTGATTATATCCGCTGAGCTTTTCTTTCACAGTGTTGTCAACTATATCGCATACCTGCTCCACAGCCGCACTTGCAAGGCAATCCGCTATCATAGCTTTAGCCATATCCTCTGCTTCATAAGCACGAAGCTTTCTATCAACGCCCGAAGAAATAGTCGCTGCAAAAAGCACGCATTTACTGCACCCCTCAAGGTGTCTGCATATATCATTGCCGCCAAGAAACAACGGAGTACCGATGACCTCAACACCGTTCTCTTTATGAGCGACATCAAACACTCTGTACACAAATTTAGGCTCAATGACCTTCAAAAGCTCTTTTTCACATTCATCTATCAACAAAGCCGTGCGTTCGTCTGGCTTGTTATTGCCCATTCCCATATATCTCACGGCTTCTTTGACGTTTATATGTTCAAGTTTCAAATAATCACCTACCGATTGTTATTATACCACATTACTATGAATTTTACAACAATAAATAATAAATGTACGTTCACAAAAAAGTCCCCGCAATCATCAGGGACTTTGTGTTACATATTGTCAGCGTCTTTAAGATACTGTTCAGCATTTTCAAGCATAAGCTCTGTGATATTTTCACCGCCCATTATCCTTGCTATCTCATACTTTCTCTGCTCATGATCGAGAGTTCTAACAGTTGTAACTGTCCTGTCGCCCTGTATATTTTTCTCAATAAGCAAATGATTATCCGCCATAACAGCCATTTGGGCAAGGTGGGTCACGCAAAGAACTTGCCTAAGGCGAGATATCTGTTTCAGCTTTATACCTATCTTCTGAGCCGCTCTGCCGCTTACTCCTGTGTCTATCTCGTCAAATATCAGCGTGCCGATACTGTCCTTTTCTGCAATTACGTTTTTCAGTGCAAGCATTATTCTTGAAAGCTCACCACCTGAAGCAATCTTCGCAATAGGCTTTGGCTCTTCGCCCAGATTTGCAGAAATAAGAAACTCTATGCTATCCATGCCATTTATGGTGAGCTTGCCCGTTTTCTGCTGAACCACCAGCTTGACCTTTGGCATATTGAGAAATTCAAGCTCCTCTGTTACCTGAGAAACAAACCGCTCTCCTGCTTTTTTTCTATGGTCTGAAAGTACTTTGGCTTTCTTTGATACCTCCGCAAGAAGTCTTTCCTTTTCTTTATTAAGCTCGTCTAAGCTCTGCTCTGCTCCACTCAGTTCATCAAGCTCATTCTGTGAATTTTCAAGAGTAGTCAGTACATCATCAAGTTCAGGTCCATATTTCTTCATGATACGCCTGAGTTCATCAGAACGCTGATTAAGGTAATCATAACGTTTCGGGTCGATATCAAGGCTGTCAAGAAGTGAGCCTATCTCCTCAGAAATATCCTCCATTTCGATAGCCGCAGAACTAAGTCTGTCATATATAGGCGATATCTCAGTCATTATATCAGTATATTCCTCAACCGATTTTGAAGCTCTCTGCGTCATCTCCACTGCACCATCTGTGTCATCATCGCCCGAAAGAAGTTGTTTTGCCATATAAAGAGCCTCAGAGATTGCAACAGCATTTTTAGAGATGTTAAGCTCTGCTTCTATCTCTTTATCCTCGCCTTCATGAATGTTTAGCGCGTTTATCTCCTCGACAATATCAGCAAGCTCAGCCATGCGAAACTCTTTTTTGCTTTGCTCAGTTTTTATCTTGTTTATCTTCTTTGCAATGCTTTGAAGCTCTCTGAAAGAGCTGTGATAATCTTCTATAAGAGCTTCAGATTCGGCATAGCTGTCAAGTATCTCTATATGACGTTCAGGAGCCATGAGTATCTGATTGTCGTGCTGTCCATGGATAGTTACAAGCGTTTCTCCGATAGCTTTAAGTACGGAAACGTTAACCGCTCTCGAGTTGACTCTTGCAACGCTTCCACCATCTGAACGTATCTCACGGGTAAGGAAAAGCTGTCCGTCTTCTGCACTTATGCCAAGCTCATCTAGTACCTGCAAAACATTGTCCCCAATGTCAGTAAACAACGCTGAAATAACAGCCTTGTCCGTGCCTGTTCTCACAATATCCTTAGTGACACGCTGACCGAGGATAGCATTTATTCCATTTATAAGTATGGACTTACCTGCTCCCGTTTCGCCTGTGAAAACATTAAGCTTATCAGAAAAATCTATAGTTGCCTTTTCAATCACGGCAAGATTTTCAATATAAAGTTCACTTAACATTTTAGATCATTCCTCTGCTGTTTAAGAAATAATAAAGGATCTCAGTTCCTCTGCCATATGGGACGCATCTTTTTCTGTCCGCATAAGTATGAATATCGTGTCGTCACCTGCAAGCGTTCCCACAACATTGTCAAGCCCTAACTTGTCAAGCTTTGCACACACCGCCTGTGCCATGCCCGTATGACATTTCACCACAACAGTGTTAAGCGCATGATCCACTGACACAACGGCGTCTGAAATTATGCCGAAAATACCATTGTTTTGCTCTGCAATATCTTTTTTGAGTGCAGGCAGGCTGTATTTATAATTGCCGTCTGAACCAATGGTCTTTACAAGGGAAAGCTCTTTTATATCCCTTGAAACTGTTGCCTGAGTGACTTTAAGACCATGCCTTTTAAGCGCTTCACGAAGTTCCTCCTGAGTGCCGATATTTTCGTCTTTGACAATCTGCATTATCAAATTCTGACGCTGATTTTTCATATGCCGTCCTCCGCTGATTCCTTCAACGGCTGCATAAGCTTTTTGTTTATTGACGAGAAAAAGCTGCCGCCGCTTATATCTATGATTTCAACAAAATACTTTGACTTTGATACTATCACAGTGTCCTCTGCCGAAAGTCTGAAAACATTATTACCGTCAACGCTGACGATTGCGTGAGAGCCACTGTTAGTGTGACACTTGACTTTCATAACGCTGTCCTCTGAAAGTATCATAGATCTTGCAAAAAGCGAGTGAGCACATATCTGTGTGAACTCTATACACTTCATTTCAGGTTCGATTATAGGTCCACCTGCTGACATTGAATAGGCTGTTGAGCCTGTGGCTGTAGAAAGTATAACACCGTCTGCACGAAGTGAAGAAATAAGTCTGCCGTTTTTTGACACCTCAAAATCGGCTATCTTACAATCGTCAGCTTTTGTTACTGCAACGTCATTAAGCGCAGTATATGACTTATTTTCACTGCCACATTCGACATTTACGTTTAACATCATTCGGCGGCTGAGGGTATATTCTCCAGAAAAAAGCTTGTCCAGCAATTCAAGCTGTGAATGTTCAAGAGAGGCCATAAAACCGAGTCTGCCACAGTTTATGCCAAGTATAGGCTTCTCAAACTCACAGCCCTTAAGAGAGCATTTGAGTATCGTTCCGTCACCACCGATTGCAACAATCATATCACACTGCTTTACGCACTCGTCTTCGCTACAGAAAGTGATATCGAGCTTTCCGAAAATGTGCTTATAGCATCTATCCATAAAAAGTTTTGCACCATTTTTGTGCAGCCTTTCATATGTTGCGGTCGTATACTCAAAGCAATGAGTTTTATCAAGATTTGGATAAAGATAGATTTTCATAATATTACCACTCTTGTGTTTAGTCTTTGAAGCTATCAAAAGCTTCGTTCACAAATTCTTTTATATTGAGCTGACCAAGCTTGTCAGCCGTCATGTCAGCGTTTTTAAGTAGAATAAGATATTCAAGATTGCCGTCGCCGCCCTTAACAGGGGAAATTGTTATCTTTTCAGCCGCAAGCCCCTCTGCTCGAAAACAGCCAAGAAGCTCGGTTATCACTCTCACATGGTCTTTACGATCCTTGACGATACCCTTTTTATTGAGAGCCTGCTTGCCAGCCTCAAACTGAGGTTTTATAAGAAGAACCATTTCGCCGCCATCGCAAAGACAATCGCAAAGGGATTTTATAACAAGTTTTAGAGAAATAAACGAAAGGTCACCACTTATGAACTGCACAGGTCTGTCAAAAAAATTCGCTGTCAGATATCGTGCATTCACACCCTCACAGTTTTTCACCCTGCTGTCATTGCACAAACTTTCATCAAGCTGTCCGTGACCCACGTCCACCGCATAGACAAATTCAGCGCCATGTTCAAGCATACACTGAGTAAATCCCCCAGTTGAAGCACCGATATCTGCACAAACTTTACCTGTCAAGTCAAGTCCGAAAACATCGCAGGCGTGTTCAAGCTTAAGTCCGCCCCTGCCGACAAACTTCATATCGTCAGGCCTACATTTCACCCCATCGTTCTCATCAACCAATATAGAAGGCTTGGCGCAGACCTTGCCGTTTACCGACACAAATCCATTTTTTATAAGCTGTTTGGCACGTTCTCGGCTTTTTACGCCGCAGTTCGTAACTATATACACATCAAGTCTTTCACTCATCTTTCAAAAAGCCCTCAACTGTATCAGCCATTTTCTCTGCTGAAAAGCCAAGCTCGTCAAGTAGCACATCACATTTTCCGTGCTTCACGAAACCGTCAATAGCAAACTGTGCCACATTTGGACAGATAGAAGCATACTTCTCTGAAATACTTCCACAGTAATAAGCTTCCTCAAAGAACAGCACAGCATCGTAGGCTGACATTATATCAACCACCTCATTGTCTATAGGGAAAATATTCACGAGCTTAATAATATCGCACTTTATATCTCGATTTCTGAGTATTTCTATAGCTGTAAAAAGATCATTTGCAAGCCTGCCGTATGTAACAAGCAGAACCTTTGCGCCCTCTATATGACGATAAACATAAGTTGAAACAGGATCAGATGTATCATATAGCGATTGATCTCTGCCCCTTGGATATCTCACAGCACAAATGCCGCTGTCGTCCTCAACAGCCTTATGCAGGCACAATCTGAGTTCGTCATAATTAGACGGGGAGTATATCCTCATATTTGGCACAGAGGTAAGAAAAGAAACATCAAAAATTCCCTGATGTGTTTCACCATCATCACCGACTATACCTGCGCGGTCAACGCATATAACTGCATGACAACCTCCTATTGCCATATCATGGATAAGTTGGTCGTATGACCTTTGCAAAAACGATGAGTACACCGCAAAAACAGGTACATAGTTCATAGAAGCAAGCCCAGCACAGAAAGTAACTGCGTGTTCTTCGGCAATGCCTACATCAAAGAAGCGTTCAGGAAAACGCTTCGCAAAATACTGAAGCCCCGTGCCGTATTTCATTGCCGCAGTGACTGCACAAAGACGCTTATTCTTTTCGCCCATTTCACAAAGCTCTTTTCCCATTATAGAAGAAAAGCTGTCAGAAAGTACGACGTCGGGATTGCCCGTTTTTATCTCAAAGGAGCCGACCCCGTGAAACTCTCCTGGGTTAGCTTCTGCAGGAGCATAGCCCTTGCCTTTTATAGTATTCACATGAACAAAAACAGGCTTGTTTACTGCCTTTGCAGCCATAAGTCCCTGTTCAAGTTCTTCAAGATTGTGTCCGTCGATAGGTCCAATATAGTGAAAGCCAAGATCTTCAAACATGGTGCTGTGAAGTATCATGTTCTTGACCGCATTTTTGGAGTTACGAACGGCATTTTTCACAGGTTTACCTATAACAGGCGTCTTATCAAGCATTCTCTCTACTCTGCCCTTTGTGCGCTGATAGCTCTCTTTTGTACGCATGGAGGAAAGATATTTTGCCATTCCGCCAACATTTTTTGAGATAGACATTTCATTGTAGTTGAGGATAACGATGATATTTGTATCACTTTTGCCTGCATTGTTAAGTCCCTCGTAAAGCTCGCCACCTGTTGAAGCACCGTCACCGACTACAGCTATAGCATGGTGAGTTTTATCACCACTCAGCTTCATTGCTGTGGCGATCCCAAGCGCCGCAGAAACAGACGTAGAGCTGTGACCACTTATAAAAGCATCATGCACTGACTCGTCAGGTCTGCAAAAACCCGAAATACCGTTTTCCTGTCTGAGAGTTTTAAACTCTTTGAGTCTACCCGTAAGTATTTTATGTGTATATGCCTGATGACCAACGTCCCAGACGATTTTATCTTTAGGTGATTCAAAAACTCTGTGGATAGCCATTGTAAGCTCCACAGTACCAAGATTTGACGCAAGATGACCGCCGTTTTTTGAAACCGTATCTATAAGAATTTTCCTTATATCACCGCAAAGCTCCTCACACTGTGCAGTGGAAAGCTTTTTCAGGTCGGCAGGCAAATTCATTTTATAAATATCAGGCTTTTTTATTTCCGACATTATATCTAGATCTCCAATCTTTTTATCAACTTCTTCTTGTAAGCATATCAGATGTAAGCTCTGTGAGGAAAACGCTGTCCTCAAAATATTTAAGATGACCCAGTGCTTGAACTGTCAGTTGTTTTGCTATCTGTTCTGATTTGTCAAGTCCAAGGAGGGATACATATGTGTTTTTATGCTGTTCGTTGTCACTGCCGATAGGCTTGCCAAGCTCCTCAAAAGTGCCTGTTACGTCAAGGATATCGTCAACTATCTGAAATGCTCTGCCCATTGCCTGAGCATAGTCTGCCGCAAAGGGGATAGCCTCAAGCTTATCGCCGAGAATAACGCCCATTACGCAGGCAGCCTCGATAAGTGCGCCTGTTTTGCAGGTCTGCAAAATATTCAGTGTATCAACATCTATTTCTTTATTTTCATATTTAAGGTCTATCACCTGACCGCCTATCATGCCGTCAGTGCCTACTGCTCTTGCCAGAACAGAGATAAGCATAACGGCCTTGTCGGCAGATATAACGCCGTTCATGGCACTGTTGGCTATGACCTCAAAAGCAAGAGTGTTCAGTGCGTCGCCTGCAAGTAGTGCGATATTTTCAGGAAAGGCTTTATGACATGAGGGCTTTCCACGTCTGTAATCATCATCGTCCATACAAGGCAGATCGTCGTGTATAAGAGAAAAAGTGTGTATAAGTTCAATAGAACAAGCTATCTCTGCATACTTTTCAGGCTGACGCTCGCCGCACATACGGCAAAATTCAAGCATAAGCACAGGTCTGAGCCTTTTGCCCCCTGCCTGCAAGGAATACTCCATAGCCTCAACTACCTGACCCTGAAGCTCAGGCTTTGAGTGGGTAAGCTCCAGCAGTTTATTATCTATAAGCTCCACATAATAATCAAGTGTGGCTTTGTTCATATCATTCATCGCTATTATCTCCGTTCATAGCCTTTACGGAAAGCTTTGCACTTTCAAGGCTTTTTTTGCAGTCGACCGACAGATCTATCCCCTCTTTATAAAGTGCCAAAGCTTTCTCAAGAGGAAGCTTGTCATTTTCAAGCTGACCAACTATATCATTAAGTCTTGTAAGATTTTCTTCAAAAGTCATTTTAAACAGCCTTTCATTTGACAAATGTTATTTTAGCAGATACACTGCCGTCTGACAGCTTTATGTTTACCTCGTCGCCAACGTTCAGCATTGATACACTGTCGACAACGCTTTCGTCTTTCTGAACGATAGCATATCCCCTGCCCAGAATATTGAACGGACTAAGCATATTCAGAGAAGAAACATAGCCGTCAAGCTTAACTGACAGCTTTTCAAGCCTGCGTTCCATGATCTGCGACAGCCTTTTTTCAAGGTCGAACACTGCTTTTTCGCTCTGCTCTAATCTCTTTTCAGGAGAATATAATTTCAAAAGCTTATCACAGCTTTCTATCTGTGACACAGCCTTATCAAGTTTAAGCTCCATAGCCCTGTCAAGCTTTTGCCTTAAAAGCCTCACAGCATTAAGTATATCCGCCTTGTCAGGGGTAGCAATCTCAGCCGCCGCTGACGGAGTTGGCGCACGCATATCTGCGGCATAGTCTGCAAGGGTGGTGTCAGTTTCGTGACCTACAGCCGATATCACAGGTGTATTGCAGGCGTAAACAGCAAGCGCCACAGCCTCATCATTGAACACCATAAGATCCTCGCTAGAGCCACCGCCACGAGCTAAAATTATGGTATCTGCACCGCTTTTATCAGCCGCTGAAAGTGCTTTGCATATAGTTTGTGCTGCCGCCGTACCCTGCACCTGCGCAGGATAAACTTCGATATTGCACACAGGATAACGCCTTTCAGCTATATGGATTATATCCTGCAAAGCCGCCGCAGTAAGCGACGTAACAACAGCTATCTTCTTTGGAACAAGGGGTATTTTCTTTTTTTTGTTCACATCAAATACGCCCATTTTTTCAAGCTTTTTCTTGGTCTGTTCGAGCTGAACGTGCATAACGCCCACACCAAGAGGTGCTATCTCCGTAGCTATTATCTGATAAACACCGTCACGCTCATAGACCTCTATATTGCCCATAACAAGCACGCTCATGCCGTCCTCAGGCACGAATTTAAGCCTTGAAACACGGCTTGAAAACATAACAGCTTTAAGTGCAGAACTGCTGTCCTTTACTGTAAAATAGGCATGACCTGATTTGTAATGTATATTAAAATTGGATATCTCGCCCTTGACGGCAATGCCTTTCAGCTTAAGGTCAGACCGCAGTTTTGAAGCAAGATATCTGTTTAGCTGAGAAACAGTGATAACTGAACTCATATTTTGATCTTCCCTTTCCTGATCGCAGCATAGACCGCAACGCCCACTGCGTTATCACTTGAAAACTCAGGCTCAGCAAAGCTGCCGTACTTTTCAAGCTTGCTTTTTATAAAGCGATTAGACATCACACCGCCTGCATATATAATAGGTATATCCTTATACTCATGGCGAAGATTAACTGTCATTTTCTCCACCGCAAGGCACACACAATCAATACAGTATGCCGCAACATCAGCCACCGAACAGCTATCGTCTATAAGCTTCATGCACTGATTTTCTATTCCAGAAAGTGAACAATAAAGCCCGTCAACTGATGCTTTTGGCTTTATTTTATGTTCGCTTTCAGACGCAAGCCTTTCAAGCTCTTTACCACATGGAAAAGACAGCCCAAGCCTTACGCCTGTTCTGTCTATGGCTTGTCCACCTTTAAGATCACGGCTTCCTCCGATCTGAGTTATATTTATCAGCTTAGCCTTATCATGCTCGCACAAAAGAAGATCTGTAGTGCCACCGCTGACGTGAAAAGCCGCAAAAGGCTTATCAGAACTGAGCATATCCAGCTTTCCACAGGAATAAAGTGCCGCAAGTATATGTCCCACCTGATGCGAAGTCTTTTCAAGGTCAGCTCCACAGGCAAGTGACACAGCTTGTGCAACATTTTCTCCAACAAGGAAGCAAGGCATATACGACCCCTCTGCACACCTTGGTGCATAAGAATACCCAACTACACTTAAGTCATACTTTTTATCAAAAAGCTGTTTCATAAGTTCTGGAAGCTGTTTCGTATGGTGAAACACAGCGTCGGATTGTCTTAGTCCTCGCTCTCCCTGCTTGACAGGAAGAAGCTTTTTGCATGACCTGACCCTCATATCCGCAGTATCAAGCAGTGCACATGAAGTGGTATAGTTGCTTGTGTCTATTCCGAGTACAAAACTCACTGCTTTTCCTCTTGTTCCTTTGCAAATGAGCCAAGCACACCGTTTACAAATGAAACATCAGGCTCGAGGGCATATTTTCCTGCAAGAGCCACGGCCTCGCTTATGGCAACGTTCACAGGAACGTTCTCCTCATATATTGCCTCGTAAATAGCAAGTCTGAGTATTGCAAGATTTATCTTAGGTATTCTTTCAACAGTTCTCTTGTTGCTGAACTTGCTGATTATGCTGTCGATCTCGTCCTGCTTTTCGCAAACATTTTCCACGAGCTTTTTAACTTCATCATTTACGATGATCTCGTTCACTTCCATGGCAGACATGAAAATATCGTCAAGCTCCTCGTCCTGTCTAAACATTTTCTCAAATATCAGCAAAAATGCTGATTCTCTTATTTCACGCCTTTTAATTGGCACAAAAACACTTCCTTCATCTTATATTTGTCTGAATCCTATTCCTTTTCCGAAAGGTCAACTCCGCATACTGTCACATTTACCTTTGCAACTGTAAGTCCAAGCATATTCTGAACTGCACTTTTTACTTTATCCTGTATCTCCTCGGCAACGGAAACCGCCTTAGCTCCACGGCAAAGTATTATACCTATAGACACTGACAGCACATCGTCAACAAGACCTATCCTGATATTGCCGAAATTTTCCTGTCTAAACCAGAGCTGACGTGGAGTCTTCATAACAGGAGCGATACCATAAACGCCCTCTATTTCATTAACAGAGTTTGTAACGATCTGCGCTATAACGTCCTGACTTATGTGCAGGCTTTTTTCTACTTTCTTTGAAACATCATTCATATTTATCCAAGCCTCCCTTTTTAGATATAAAAAAGAAATCCTTCAATCTATACTTACAACCATTATATCATAAAAATCAATAGGTTACAAGTATTTTGAAGGACTTTTTTTATTTGCTGACAAATTTTATTCTACATCATAAATTCTGATGTTTTCATTTGCAACTGAAACTTCGCTAAGGAGGATATCTTTTATCTGTGCCGCTTCGCTTGCAACAAGCCCGTCACTGTCGGTCTTTACAACGATATTTGCGTTGTCACCGTCAAGATAAACAACACAGTCCTCAAAGCCTGCTGCTTTCACAAGTGTCTCTACCTTGCTCTCCGACTCCATGAGCCCTGTCATGGCTGAAGCTTCTTCTTCAGCAACTTTCTTTTCTTCCTCTGTGGAATCGCCGCCGTTCATTATATTCTTTAATGTTTCTACCGCCTCGTCCCTTGAATTCATTCTGTCTATTCTTGCCTGTGCAAAATAATCTGAAGTGCTGTCAGTGCTTACGAGCTGTGCGTCGCCGTAATTCACGCTTTGACTTTTCACAACGTCCGTCGCCTTTATCTTGCCGTCTGAGGTCGATACTGCATAATTTATGTATACTGCAAGACCGAGTATCAGCGTCATTCCTGCAAGGATTATCTGCTTTTTGCCTATTATCATGGTCGGTTTTTTCATCTTTATTACCTCTTTCTGTTATTTTCTGCCCTCAACGCAGATCTTACTGCTTGATATACCTAGTACTGTCGAAACCGCTTTAAGCACACGTTCGTTTACTTTTATATCTCCACCTCCTTCGCAAACAATGACAACGCCGCATATCTGCGGTTTTATTATTTTTCTGACCAATGCCTCCTTTTTGCCGTCATTATCAGTTATTACTATCTCGTTTTCATACCTGTCGCTTGTTCTGTCACCATTATTGTCTGTGCTTTTGGTAAGATTTTCAGCATAAACATATTCGGTAGTTCCCTCAACTGTCACCATTACCTCGCACTCGCCAACTCCCCTGACTTGAGAAAGAACATCTTTAAGCTCTTTTTCTATCTGCTTTTTGTAGCTGTCTGTATCATCAGTGGCAACGCTTTCCGTGGGAATGCTCTTGCTCTCTGCCGTATTTTTAGCAGGAAACATCTCAGAAACAAATATAAGCAATATCCCTGCAAGACCTACGGCTATCACTATCTTCGTTTTCATAGGAAGCTTTTTAAGAGCCTTTATTTTCCCCTCAACTTTACTTTTCAGCAACATTTATTCCTCCTGCACGATAACTTGAGTATCAGGCAGATCTTCTGCAATAAGCTTTTCAACAAGCTCTCTGTCGCTTGTTTTAGTCAGATATACCCTTACAGCTGTTATCTCTATTTCATTATATTCATTTATATCTGTGGTTATGTCCACTCTGACGTTTTCTATGCCATTCTTATTCAGCTTATCCAAAAAATATTCTTCAAGCCTGCTTTCGGATTCGGACAGATAATAAAGTTTCGTCGCTGTTGAAACGCTGTCAAACTCAGGCAGATCTGCAAGCTCTGTATAGTCGCTTAAGGTGACTTTGAAGCCATGTCCCATTACAGGTGTTATGACCGCAAGCAAAAATATCACAGCAAGCACTGATCTAAGTTGTTTTTTCAAAGTTCCCTCAGGTGTGGCAATATCCGTCATAGAAGTTATCACGCCTATAATGCAGGCAATAAATATCACTGCTTTAACTGTATTCATTTTAAGCTCCTGTGTTCATGGCTGTCATTATTACAACTGATGTGGAAATAACGAACATTATAGAATAAGCCGCAAGGATGCTCACACCAATTGATAAAACCGAGTTTATGCTTTTAAGAAGTCCACCACTGTTGCTTATGCCAAAAATATCGTTTATGGTAGCGCCTATCCACACTGCAAGTTTTACTGCAAGAAGCGTAAGCAAAGGTTTCGCAACTATCACAGACATTATTATAACGCCTATCACGCCGACGCTTGTTCTTATTACGCCTATACTTCCCTTTACCGCTGAATAAGCTTCAGAGACCGAGCCACCTATGACAGGTATAAAGCTTGAAGCCGCAAATTTAACGGCTCTTGCGGAGAGATTATCAGCCGCCGCTCCTGCAAAGCTTTGAATAGATAACAGCCCTGTAAATAGGGTCATCACAATGCCAAGCACCCATATGACCAGCTTTTTCACCGACTCTGCAAGACTTCCAAGGTCAAGAGATGGATTTATTGCAGAAACAAGGGTCACTGCAAGCACTGCCGACAAAAACGGCACAAGTATCGTATCTGCCAATATACCTGCGCTTTCACATATTATCAGCATGACGCCGTAATAGCCTGCTCCTGCCGCCGCACTACCGCCTGCTGTCGCCACGCTTGAAAATATGGGTATGTAGGACATCATAAAGCTGTTCATTTGTTCCATGGAAGTCTTTACAGAATAAAGACTGTCGGTGACAGTATCGCTTATAACAAGCACTGTGGTAAGAACACATATGAGCGTGAATACCTTGTCCACTGTACCCTCGGCTGACATTGACCTTACCAACACGCAGAGCATAGTGGCGGCTGTTATTTTCCCGAGCATTATAAGAGGGCTTCGCAAAGCAGCGGTAAAGCTTTCAAATATATGCTTTATCACATCAAAAGCATTTATATTTGCGGCAGAGGACGGATCTTCCAAAGTGATGTTATTATCTTCAAGTACAGTTTTTACATCTTCATCACCCTCAAAAGAAAGTCCCTCGTTTATTTCGCTTATGAGCCTGTCATAATATTCATTGTTCTGTTCCTCACTGTCTGCATATACTCCCTGTGGTGTAAACATGACCGCAAGGACTATGATGACAGTGGCAATTATTTTTTTCATATGTTAATCCTATATAAACAATGCTTTTACTATTTCTACAAATGCTTTGAAAAGCGGCAGCGATACCGAAAGCATTGCAAGCTTTCCTGCCAAAGTGACCTGTGACGCAAGTGCGTTTTCTCCGCAGTCCTTACAATAATCAGATGCAAGTTGTACGATATAGCATATGCCAAGTGACTTGAACAGTATGGTAAGATACATATTGTCGATTCCTGACAGAGTGAAAAGGTCCTCAAATACAGAGATAAGATCTTTCACAAATGCTACCGAATGAAAAAGCACCAATGCCGCCGCCGCAAGCACAGCCGCATATTTTATTTCACGGCTGTCTTTCTCAATGGCTTTGCACACTATGGTTGAGAAAATACAAAAGCACGCTATTGTAAATATTTTCATTAATACAATCCAAACACTTCTTTTATCGTTTCAAATAGATTTCCGATCTGCCTTACTATCATAAGCAGAACGACAATAAGCCCTGCAAGAGTTGTCATCATTGCCTGCTCGTCACGCTCCGCTCGTTTCAGCAAGAGATTTAACACGGCAACGATAATTCCTATGGCAGCGATTTTGAAAATAAGATCTATGTCCATAAAATTTTGTTCCCTTCATTATGGTTATCCTTTGCTATGGCTATATTAGCAGAATAGCGATAAAAGCCCCGCTGAGAACGCCCAAAGCCCTGCATAGCCGCACCTGTGAGGTGAAATTCTCTGAAAGTCTGCTTATCTGCTCGTCAAGTGCGGCAAGGCTCATGGAAATGTATGCAAGCTGTCCATTTATGTCTGTTGTGCCGAGTTTTTCAAAAAAATCTATGGCGGTCTGCCTGATTTCATTGTCAAAAAGCTTTGACTTATATATATCCTCGGTTATTCTTCTGCGGACATCAGGCGAAGAGGTATCTTGCGACAAAAATGTAAAGTCAGAATAATCCTTCTGCAAGCTAAGCTTTAAGATAATTTCCCCGAAAGTCATTCCACCCTCAACCATTGCCCTTGTTTCAAATATCAACCGTCTGAAAAGCTTGAGATATTTCATTTGCCGTATCTTGTCCGTCGCCATTGCACAGCCCATTTGTGTGCAGGCGGATATGATAAGCACACAGCCTATTAGCTTTATCATTTCATGCTCCTGTTTTTGTAAATGATACCAGTCTGCCACACATTGTTCCTGTGCCTAGTACCGCAAGTGCGTCGAAAGCCTTGTCTTTTATGAGTTTTGAGATATAACGCCGCTTTTTAAGCTCATCAAGGCTTGAAGCATGGCATGAAGCAATAAGCTTCACTCCTGAGTTGAGCGCATACTGCAAAGCTTCGTTGTCCTCAGAAGAACCTATCTCGTCGCATATGAGTATTTTCGGTGACATGACCTTGACAGCCGTCATTATGCCCTCATATTTGTTGTAGGAATTAAACACGTCTGTCATTGCACCTATAAGATTTTGCGGCTCACCTGCCACTGTTGCGGCAAACTCGTTTCGCTCGTCTATAAGCGCAACACGCCAGCGTTCGCCAAGCTTTCTTGCAAGATCACGAAGCACTGTAGTTTTTCCTCCCGATGGCGGTGAAGCAATAAGCAGGCTCATTGGTTTGTCAGAAAAGCATTTTGCATATATCTCGTCTGAACTGCCTATCATTTCACGAGCTATCCTTATACTAAGAGAAGATATATTTTTTACCGACTCCACGGCATAACTCCTTGCAGGATCAAGAACGGCAGTTCCGCAGAAGCCTACTCTGCACCCTCCTGAAACCGTTATGTAGCCTCTTGCTATCTCACGGTGAAAGCTGTGAAGAGAGTTCTGAAATGCTCGCTGATAGATAGTTTCAATATCATCTGTGGTAACTTGAACGCTATCCCCGATATTGTTCATTAGTCTGCCGTTATCATTAACGAAATACTCTTTCGAGAATATGGTAACAGACAGCCGTCTGCCTCTGCGAAGTCTTATTTCCTGTATCCTGTCACGCTCTATTTCTGGCACTGACATAATTGCTCCCCTTATGCGAGGGGTGAGCAGTTCGTAAACGTATTTTATCTTGCTGACTTCTCTTATCATTTTTTTCACGCTCCTTTTGACTTGTCCTATGAAATAACTATGCTGTGAGCCTGCATTTTAGTACAAGATATTTGTATTCTCCTACATACGCAGATATCCATTATTGTATTTAATTATCACGCAAAATGCTTGAAATAATGTTGTATTTGTGATATAATGTTAATGCAATATGCACAAATATTGTGAAGATAAAAGAAACATACAAAACAAAGGAGAAAATTATGAACAACAGCTTAACTGAAGAACAGGTAAAAGTACTGAATATGTCACAAAGCGTGATAAATGAGGTAAGAAAGGTCATTATCGGCAAAGACGAGATAATCATAAAAGTCCTGCTGTCCATACTTGCAGGCGGTCATATCCTTATTGAGGATATTCCGGGAGTAGGAAAGACCACTCTTGCCGTGGCTCTTTCAAAGGCGCTTTCACTTGACTATAAAAGACTACAATTCACCCCTGATGTTTTGCCAACAGACGTGACAGGTTTTACCATACTAAATAAAGAAACACACAAGTTTGAATATAAGCAGGGTGCAGCACTCACAAATCTTTTTCTTGCAGACGAGATAAACAGAACCTCAAGTAAGACGCAGTCTGCGCTTCTTGAAGTAATGGAGGAGGGCAAGGTAACTGTAGATGGTATCACGCATAAAATGCCTGACCCTTATATCGTTATCGCAACGCAAAACCCGGTTGGCTCTATAGGTACGCAAATGCTCCCTGAGTCGCAAATGGACAGATTTATCGTAAGGATCACAATGGGTTATCCTAATCTTGAAAGCGAAGTCGCAATGCTAAAATCAAAGCAAAATCTCGTCCCTGTAGATAATGTAAGGCCTGTGGTGTCTGCGGAGGATATCCTTCAGGCAAGAAAAGTTGTGGAAAATATTTATGTTTCAGATCAGGTTTTCCAGTATATCGTTATGCTTGCAAATGCAACTAGACACAATGAATATATAAAGCTGGGTCTTTCACCTAGAGGAACTATCGCACTACTAAGAATGACAAAGGCGACAGCGCTTCTTAAAGGCAGAGATTATGTTATCCCCGATGACGTTATATACAGCTTCAAGGACGTTGTTCTTCACAGACTTGTGTTCAACTCAAAGGCAAAGATAAACGGCTTCACAGGAGAACAGATACTCAAAGGAGTTATTTCCTCAGTTCAGGTTCCTAGAGTTAGCAAATAACGGAGGAGCAAATGCTGGTTTTATATATAATATTATTTATCGCCTCTATTTTCTTCTATATATTATATGTGGGTAGCTTCTCTTTTTATCTCTTTGCATTTTTACTTGTTATGCCTATAATCTTATTCGTTATGCTCAAAAAAATGTCAAAGAAAATAAGCGTTGGTTTTGTGAACACTCAGAAAACCGCAGGCAGATCGTCAAAGATACCTGTTGTGCTGAGATTGCAAAACCGTTCAAAGTTGCCTGTTGCCAACATGATTATAGAGATAGAATATTACAACACACTTGACGGCGACAAAAATACAATGAAGATAAATACTCCCCTTTATCCTGACGATGTTCAGTATCTTACTTTGCACGTTTCTGCAAAACATTATGGCACTGTCAGAATGAACATAAAACGCTGCCGCATTGTGGATATGCTGAAGCTTTTCAAGATAAGAGTAAGTACCGACGCTGCTTCCAGACTTTTTGGTGAAAGTACTTTCACTATAGTTCCTGACTATATACCTATCGAAAACAACATTGCGAATTACGCTGAAATGGGTCTTGAAACCGATGATTATTCCAAGACATCAAAGGGCGATGATCCCTCAGAGATTTTTGATATACACGAATATCATGATGGTGACAAAATAAACAGGATACACTGGAAGCTTACTGCAAAGCAGGATAAGACCATGGTCAAGGATTACTCTCTGCCAATATCAAACTCTATCGTGCTTATGGCGGATCTCCACCTTGATACAAATACAGACGATTATATGCTCGTATATGATACTCTTGTAGAGGCTATAGCGTCTATATCCTATTATCTTATAGAAAATGACACACCTCATAAGGTAGTGTGGTATGATAAAAAGAAAGATTTGAGTGAAGTAGTAAATGTTACAGACGAAGAAAGTGCAAGGCTGCTTATAAGTCTGCTGTTGCAGGCTTCTGTTTATGATGAGCCTGACCTGTCTATGATAAATTACATCAATGAGCCTGAGAGATATAAATGCGGTCACTTGATGTATTTTTCTCCCGCATATAACAGCAATCTCAGCGGCGTTATGAACGATAACGATCTGGCGTTCCGCTATTCCTATATGCTTATCACAAATAAAAAGAAAGACGACGTTATAAACGATGAGTTTGCAGAGGTCGTGAACGTTACTGCAAAACACGTTGCCGAAAGCATACAGGAAATATGTCTATAAAGGTGACAACATGAAAAAGAAAAGAATAAAAAGCAAAAACAAAGATATAGGATTTATCAGCAGCAATGGTATCTGCATTGACGGAGATATCCTTATGAATTGTGAGCGTGAGCATAATTCAGGCTCATTTCTATGGTTTCAGATACTTCTGACCTTTGTGGCGACCATATGCACAGCGTTTATGGCAGTATCATTCCTTGATATGGAAATATACAAGACCACGATCATATATTACTCCGCCATGCTTTCACTTGTGTTTGGTCTGATGAAATCGTCACACAAGATAATTAAGTTTTCTGCACTTGGTGTGATGATACTTCATGTAATTTACCTTGTGAGCAGGATATCTACAATAAAATACGGCTTGTTCGTTGTTATAGACAGATATCTTTCAAGGGCAAATCAACCTAACTCAACTCTTGGCGTTCAGCTTAGTGGAATTTCTACTATCGACTACCCATATCTTGCGTCAAATTTTTTCGTATTTTTTATAACTCTTGTTTGCCTTGGAACGGCAGCAGCCTGCCTTTATAGGATAGATTTTCCACTGCTGTTCATCATTACATTTCCTGTTTTCGAGCTTGGAATGTATTGGGGCTGGGAGCCGTCAATGTGGACTGTTATTGGTCTGTTTGTATGCTGGGTGACAGTGCTTGCACTGCACATAATAAACCACACAACTAACAAGGCAGGAAGAAAAAACACCTTTGCGGTGCATGAGCGAAAACGCACGTTTTATTTTACATCTGAAAAGCAAAAAGCTTGTTTCTATAACGTATTCATGAAATTCACGGCTATTTTAAGCTCGTTGGTACTTGTAGTTATTATGCTTTTCTCAGCAATAACAGGCTTTACACGTCCTGAGTCATTTGCAAAATACAGACATGATATTTCTACAGCAGTGTCAAATTTCTCTCTCTCTGACCTGAGAAATGCTTTTTCAGATTATGACGGCGGATTTGATCTATTTGGTATAAAAACAGTTGGTGGCACAAACGGAGGCGTTCTTGGCAAGACAGCAGGCATTAGCTTCAACGGCTCAACAGCACTAAAAGTGGTCACTCCAAAATTCTCTAATACACTATATCTCCGTGGATATGTAGCAGGCGTTTATAACGACAATAGCTGGACTCCTGTTGACGTGAATGGCAATGAAGACACCTTCTCTGATGATTTTGAGCAAGGCAAGATATGGGTGCAGGATCTTGATTATGACCTTATCCAACGCAAATATGCGGATCTGACCCCTGCTCAGATTTCTGTATCTGTTCTCGGCGCAAGCAAGAAATTTGTGTATGCGCCATACGCTTCTTTATATTCAAGTGATGGAAACACTGACGATAAAAAAATGCGTCCTACCACTGAGTCATATGTCAAATTAAGTTCAACAAAGTATTCTCTTTACTATTTTGACCCCTCTCTTATAGAAGAAAGGCTTGAAGCCCTCCCTGAGGCTATAGCCACAGAAGTGCCTGCATTGTCTGTTAATAAGGACAGAGGTGTTGACGCTTACTCAGAGTTTGTTCACCAAAAATATATGGACGTTCCAAAGTCTGACGAGCTTGATAAGGCATATAAAGAGATACTTGGTGAATATCTTGGCGTGGATATTTACCACAAGGGTGATTGGACTTATGAAGAAATAAGCACTGCAATAAAAAACTATTTCTCTGATAACTTCACTTATACCCTTGAACCGGGTGTTACTCCAAAAGGTGAAGATTTCATAGATTATTTTTTAGGTACACAAAAGGAGGGCTATTGTTCATATTTCGCAACGGCGGGTGCAGAACTTTTAAGAATGTTTGGCTATCCGTCAAGATATGTAGAGGGATATGTGGTGCTTAATTCACAGCTCGGTGAACCTGAAGATGATTCAACATACGAGGTAAGTGTAAAAGACAAATGTGCGCACGCATGGGCTGAGGTATTTATAGACAATGCAGGTTGGTATCCTGCAGAATTCACACCAGGTTATGATAATGATAATCCTAATCTTACACAACAAGAGAAAGACCCTAAGGAAGTTACAACGACTAAAAGCACAGAAAGCAAGCCTACGACTACCACACAAAATGGCGGTCAGGGTGGCACAACTTCAGTGGTTACTAAAAAGCCTGCAAACAGTTCAAAAGCTTCAACAACAAAGAAAACAAATTCTGCAAGCAACGGACATGGTGCCGGAGTGATGTCAGGCGCTGGGAAAACTTCTGTTTCATCAAGAATAACAGAAAACAACAGCGACCATGGCTCATTTGTAGGAATTTTCATCACACTGGGCGGACTTCTGCTTATAGCCTTCGGTGTTGTAGTCCATAGAGATGTTAAGGTAAAGAAAATGCGTTCGGAACTAAGTAATGGGGACAATAGATCACGCACTGTGGCGGTATACCGCTATATGCTCAAATATTTAAAGCTTATAGGCATTACCGACAGCAGAAATATTACAGACTTACAGCTTTGTGACAGGTTAACAGAAAAATGCCAGGAAATGCAAATCAATGATTTCTCTCATATGATAAAATATATCGGAGAACTTGCAGTCAAAGCGGAAATGAGCAACTCAGTAATATCTGATGGGGAACTCGAAACTGCACTTTCTTATTTTGAAATCGTAAAGGACAAGATCGTCCTGCCGAAGCTTTCGGGTGCTAAGCTTCTTAATGCAAAATTTGTTTACTGTCTATATTAGAGGGAAAAAGCCACGCTCGGTGTGGCTTTTTTAACCTCAATGATATTACCAAAAAGCTGATCGGTGATTTTTTTATATGAAATATATGTTTAATGCAAATATGGATATGATATTATCAGTAGGATAACTTTTTGAATATTTTAGAAAGGAATGATCGGATTGCGAAAAATAAAAAATACAATAATATTTATTGTTACAGTTGCTATACTTACAATGTTCTGCTCTTGCTGTAAACGCTCTGAGATAAAACTGGGATCCGGCAACGAAGGTGGTATATATTATAAATTTGCTGACACTCTCAGTGATATTGATGAAAACATCACAAATATAAGAACGGCTGGTTCTCAGGCTAACATGAGGCTTTTAAAGGACGGCTTTATCAACATGGGAATAGTCCAGAGCGATGTCCTGTCTGAAGCAGTGAATGGCACAGGAGATTTTAATGGTAACAAAATAAACAACGTCCGTGCAGTTGCGGCTCTTTACATGGAGTCTTTTCAGATAATCGTTCCGGCTGACTCAGATATTCAAACTCCTGCTGATCTTAAAGGCAAAAAGGTTTCTGTGGGCGAAGAAGATTCTGGCGTAGCAAAAAATGCTGAGTACATTTTAAACTCTGTAAGTCTTGACTATAAAATGATAGATGTGTGCAACATGAACTATCAGAAGTCTGCTGAGGCACTTAAAAACGGCTCTATCGATGCATTTTTCGTGGTACTTGGTGCTCCATGTGATGTTATAACACAGCTTTCTGAGGAAATGGATATAAGAATATTGCCTCTTGATGACAGAACAATATCATATATGACGAATCTTTATAACGGATACTATGAAACTGTAATAAAGGCAGGAACTTATAAAGGCATTGACGAGGACGTCAAGACTGTTGGCGTAAAGGCTGTTCTTGTGGCAAGCCAAAAGATGGACAGCGACACTGTAGCAGATATCACGAAAATGCTTTTTGAGGAAAATGGCCAGATAAAGGAAAGGATCTCATTTGCGAATAATGACACAAAATTTGCGACAGATAATATCCCGTGTGCTTTTCATAAAGGGGCAGTGGAATATTATAACAGCATTGGAACTGCTATAACAGAGGAGGATCAAATTTGAAAACAATAAAAGTGGATATGTATCAAACTCTTGCGGTGGCAGTAGGAGTCTTGTATTTAGGGGGATTTCTCAAAAAGAAAGTCAGATTTCTTGAAACCTTCTGTATTCCCTCTCCTGTCATCGGCGGAATTATTTTTGCTATCATATCATGTATTCTTCACGTCGCAGGAATAGTCGAATTTCAGTTTGATGAAACGCTAAAAACGGTTTGCATGGTCATGTTCTTCACTTCTGTTGGCTTTCAGGCAAACATTAAAGTTTTGAAAGCAGGAGGCAAAAGCCTTATTGTATTTTTACTATGCCTGATAGTGCTGATATTTGCGCAGAATGCGGTTGCAGTGGGACTTTCAAAGCTATTGGGAGTAAGCTCGCTGGTAGGTATGTGTACAGGATCTATCCCTATGGTAGGCGGTCACGGAACGTCAGGTGCTTTTGGCACAGTGCTTGAGGACCTTGGTCAGCAAGGAGCAACAAGCCTCTGCACAGCAGCGGCTACTTTTGGATTGATTATAGGCTCTGTAATGGGCGGACCTATCGGCAGAAAGCTTATACTCAAACACGATCTGCTGAAAACTGTTATTCCTGAGGACGACTCTATACTTGTCGAAGACGAACAAAAACATCACCGTTCTGTAAGCATGTATGCACCTGCAGCTTATCAGCTTGCGATAGCAATGGGAATAGGCACGTTTGTATCATGGGTGCTTTCATATTCAGGCATGACTTTTCCTGTGTATATCGGATCAATGATCGTTGCAGCATTTATGAGAAACATCGGTGAATACAGCGGTAAAATACACATACACATGGGTGAAATAAATGATATCGGTGGTATTTGTCTTTCGCTTTTTCTCGGAATAGCCATGATAACATTGAAACTCTGGCAGCTTGCCGAGCTTGCATTGCCTATGATAATCATGCTTGTTGCACAGGTGCTTCTTATGGCAATGTTCTCATACTTTATCGTATATAATATAATGGGAAGAAACTATGATGCAGCAGTGCTTGCGGCAGGAACTTGCGGCTTCGGAATGGGTGCAACGCCAAACGCTATGGCTAATATGCAGGCTTTAACAGCAAAATTTGCCCCTTCAATAAAGGCTTATATGCTTGTTCCTATTGTTGGAAGTATGTTTGCCGATTTTATAAACAGCCTTGTTATAACAGGATTTATCAACTTTATTAATTAACGGAGGAAAAGAATATGAACAAAAAGAACAAACATCTTGACTGTTATACAGATAACCTTGCTTTTCCAGAAGTTCACGTTGAAGATGTAAAAACTGAGAATGATGAAAACGAAAATAATAGCGAATCAGGTGTAATATTTGACAACTTAGCAATACCTGAGATAAAAATAAAGTCCAGGAAAAGGAAAAGATAACAAAAAAACGATTTTCTGTTTATTTTCAGAAAATCGTTTTTTTATTTCATATTGGAAATATATTCTCTTATCTCTTTTTCCACACGGATAACGTCCTCGTGAAGCTCTTGAGCTGACATTCTGAAAGCACCACTGCCCATGATTATGACCTGCTCCATGCCGTCAGATGTGGCGACCCTTACCTTATGCTCTCGGCTGAGCTTGTGAGCAGTGCGTTCGATATAAGTGTCAGCCGTTTCGGCTTCTTTGGTGTAAACTATACTGATATTGTGGTAATTTTCCACTACACGCTCCTGCTCTTTGACCTTGTATGCGTCAAAGACGAGTATCAGCTCACATTGCTTGTATCCCTGATAGTTGCAAAGCCTGTTCACAAGCATACTTCGTGCAAGGTCAAGGCTCTCGTTTGCAGCCTTTTTCAGCTCGTCCCAAGAGAAAATTATGTTATAGCCGTCAACCAGCAAATATTCCACGCCTGAGTATATCTGCTTCGGCTTTGACGCTGACTTTACAGACTTTTCAGGTCTGCGCATCGCATAGTGCTTATCACGATCTATCTTTCCGTAAGTGCGCTCAAATATCTCCATAAGCTCTTTGTCGCTTGCTGCACGTCTTACAAAATCTTCGGCACGAGCGTATGACTGTGACTGGGGAACCTGCCTGCGTTTGTCCTCTGGAGGTATGTGAAGCTTATCAGGAACTTCGTTCCATTTGACATTGTAACCTGCGCCATGAGAGCAAAATACAGAATCTGCCGTATTTTCAAGATCTCTGTCAGGATTGTAGCCATATTCTTCAAGCACAACTTCTGTATTATGACATTCACGGTAACCGTCAGAAGTGCATATCAGCTTTCCAACGCCCTTGGTGTAGCTTATGACCTGCGACTGATATCCACGCATTTCCGCCACCGGTGCGCTTCCCTTTATAACGGAAATTTCGCCCGATACCTCCGGCTGTGAGAAAACTCCGCCCATGTTCTGTATATCTGTTATAGCACGTCCCACGTTCTGCTGTGGCACTTCAAGTGTGAAGCTGTAATAAGGCTCAAGAAGAACGGACTTTGCGTTTCTAAGTCCCTGTCTGACGGCACGATATGTTGCTTGACGGAAGTCGCCGCCCTCTGTGTGTTTAAGGTGCGCTCTTCCCGAAACGAGCGTTATTTTCATATCTGTAATAGGAGAGCCTGTGAGAACGCCAAGATACTTTTTCTCCTGCAAATGGGTAAGAATAAGTCTTTGCCAGTTTTTGTCCAGCGCATCTTCACCGCATTCGGTTGCAAAACGCAGACCCTTGCCACGCTCCAGCGGCTCAAGCTTCAAATGCACCTCAGCATAATGCCTGAGCGGCTCATAGTGACCATAGCCGTAGACAGGCTCTGCAATAGTTTCTTTGTATGCAATGCTTCCCTCGCCAAAATCAATGTCGATATCAAAGCGCCGCTTGAAGAGGCTTTTCAGTATTTCAAGCTGCACCTCGCCCATTATACTGACATGTATTTCGCCAAGCTGTTCATTCCAATCGACGTGAAGCTGTGGATCTTCATTTTCAAGCACACGGAAATACGACAGCAGAGTGTGCATATCCAAATCACACACAGGCTCGACACGATAGGTAAGAACAGGCTCCAGCAGTGGTTTTGCAGAATCCTGCTCAAAACCAAATCCCTGCCCTGCATAAGTTTTAGTCAACCCTTCAACAGCGCAAACAATGCCAGTTTCAGCGTTATCCGCATTACGATATTTTGCCCCTGAATATATTCTTATCCTGCTGACCTTTTCTGAGAAGCTTTCACCGTCAGCCGATGTGTAATCTACCAGATCTCTAACCTTAAGACAACCCCCTGTTATCTTCATAAAAGTCAGGCGTGAGCCACCGTCCTCTGAAATTTTATACACTTTTGCACCAAAAGTACCGCTGTCATATACACACGGTGCAAGCTCCGCAAGGGCGTTCATAAATTTTTCTATGCCCTGCGATTTTAAAGCTGAGCCGAAAAAGCATGGAAATACTTTTCTATGAGCCACGGCATCTGACAGTATCTTGTCAGACATTGATCCCGTTTCAAGAAACTCATTCATAATATTTTCATCAAAAAGGGCGCAATCCTCTGCGACTTCGGACTTCATACGGCAGAAATCCACAAATCCACTGCCAAGACGACCCTCTAAACTGTTCATGACGAAGGTTTTATCAGCACCGTCCAAGTCCATTTTGTTCACAAAAACAAAGGTTGGGACGTTATAACGCTTCAACAGCCTCCAAAGAGTTTGGGTATGGCTCTGCACACCGTCAGTTCCGCTTATAACAAGCACAGCAAGATCAAGCACCTGTAATGCACGCTCAGTTTCCGCTGAGAAATCGACATGACCAGGTGTGTCAAGCAAGGTGAAAGATGTGTTTTTATATTCAAATTCTGCGGGTTTTGAGAAAACAGTTATACCTCTGTTTTTTTCAATCATATCCGTGTCAAGAAAAGCGTCGCCGTGGTCTACACGTCCGACCTTTCTTATTTTGCCAGACAAATAAAGCATTGCTTCCGAAAGCGTCGTCTTGCCTGAGTCGACGTGGGCGATTATGCCTATTACTGTTTTTTTCATATTTTCTTCCTATTTGCTAAATTTCAATGTACTCCATTTCATTCTTCATTTGCACAAATCCAAACTTTTCATATAAAGACATGCCCATTTCTGCGATATAAAGGGTTCGTATATATGCTTTCTTCATGCTATCTAATTATAAATCATTTTCAAGAAAGTTTTGTATTTTATCATTAAGAAACATCAGAACATCCTTATGATCAGACAAAATGTCCGTTTCAAATCTTTCCTTATTTAGAAAGTATTCAACCATAATTCTATTATCATCCTGATACGATTCTAATAAACTTTCTATCGACAAGGGATAAACTCCTGTTGCACAAAAGCGTTCTTGTCTTAATGCAAACATGAGCGGCTTCAAAATATATGTCGAAATTTTTTGGTGCGTAAGTAATTCTTTTGGCTCATCTACACATATATAATGGCGAACACTCATTAAAATATTTGCTAAATTTTTCTTATAGGATAACTGTATCTTTTCATTTATATTTTCGATTTTCACCAATTGCTCACCATACAATAAAACACTATTTAGTTCAGCAATTGCATATTCTGACCAATCTTCAAATATTTTGCTTTTATATTCGTCTACGGATAAGCATTGAGTATTTATCTCCAACAAATCATAAGGGATAGATGTGTTTCTTGCACAATGCCCAACATTTTCTAAGACATATTGATTTATTGTACTAAAGATACAAAACACGTCTAAATCAGAATTATCATTTGCATCTCCTCTCGCATAACTTCCAGTCAAATAAACCATTAATAAGTATTCACCTAATCTATTTTTTAAGGCTGACACAAATTCACTCAATACTTTCTCATAATCATGATTTACTTTATTTGCTGGTATCACTCTTCTCATAAACAAGTTCCTTCATTATTTAGTCTGTTACTTCCGGGTCTCCAATTTCTTCATTTCCTAAATAAACTTTATACGCTTTTCCTTCATACAAATTCATGATCTGTCGGCGTAATTTTGAAGGATATAATGGTGTTGTATTTAATGTTTTAATATCTAACCAATCATATCCAACTTGATTTGTATCACTTTGCAAGACGGCATTTTCAAGTTTTCCAATATACTCACATAAAAACACCAAATCTACACGATGAAATTTTTCTCCATGTAAACCCTCTATAACAAACGCTAAATCTTTCACAACTACCCGCAATCCCATTTCTTCTGCCACTTCTCTACAAACTGCTTCAGGAAGAAGTTCCTCCACATCTTGTCCGCCGCCGGGCATAATATACCATTCTTCTTTTCCGTCACTTATTTTGATTGCCAACATCTTATCATCTTTAATAATTAATGCTTTTGCTGCATTTCTTACAGTTCTATCCATAATATCTCCAACGTTACTTGTATCGCTGTGGAACTGTTGTCACCACAAACATATTATCCTATACGCTAAACTGCCATGCCCTATAAAAAGCGGCATGTTTAACCAATGTGTGTAAACCACACCGCTAAGCTAACTGTCCTGATTTACTGCGCTTTCCTTGTTATCAATACCACACACTCCACGTGGCTCGGTTGTTCAACGAAAAACATACTCAACCCCTATTGTACGAGGAAATGGTGGAACGCACCTTTTCCCTTAAAATCTAGTGGTTCGAGCCTGTGATAACCTTGAATTGCCCTATAATTTGTATAGGCAAACAAGGTAAAGTTCTGTTCCTTAAACTTCATTTTTCATGTCATCCCCACAAACTGGAATTTAACTAATGGATGCCATTTTATCAGTCGGCCATGATCTCCTGAGAGCCACATAGGAGATTAAAAAGTTTGCAAGCCAGCCAACTGGTATCGCAAGCCAGACAAAGGCAATGCCGAAACGTGGTGCACAGATCAGGGCAACGGACAGACGAATCGCAAGATTCACTATGTTTGCAACGAGGAACGGACGCATAATTCCGAGACCGCGAAGAACTCCATCGGTTGCCATCTTGATACCCATGAAGATGAAAAAGTAACCAATCCACCTCATATAATCACCAGACACCTGATAGGCAAACGCCGTTCCGTCTTTTCCTAAGAACAGTGAGGAGATCTGCGTATGCAGCGCTTCAATGGTCACTAACGCAATGATCGCAAAGCACAGATCCAGCACCAGTGCAACATGGTAGCCTTTTTTGATACGATCAATTTTCTTTGCACCAAGATTCTGGGAAACATACGGCGAAACCGCATTGCCGATGGATACAAAGATCAATGAAAAAACATTTTCCACCCTCATCGTTGCTGCATACCCGGCGAGTGCCTGTGTACCGAAAGGATTTACCACTGCCTGCACAATCATCATACCGATGGACACTGTGGACTGCTGTAAAACCGACGGCACCGCAATGCGAAGCATGGAATACAGCTCCTGCCGTTCAAACCTGTTAAAGGGGCTTTTATATTGCTGCATCCGTGCAAAGAAAATCAAAAACGAAAACACTGCGGAAATTCCCTGTGCAATCAGGGTTGCAATAGCCGCACCGAACACACCGAGACCTAGCCCGGCTACCATCCAAAGATCCATTAAAATATTCAGGATGGACGAAAAAATCAGCAGTCCTAGCGGAATTTTGGATTCGCCGATTGAGGTGAACATGGTAGAAAGAATGTTATACATAAACAGAAACGGAAAGCCCACAAAATAGACCCGCAGATACAGTACTGCATCATCCAGTATGTCGGCAGGGGTTTGTAGTCCACTCATCATCGAGTTGGCGAAGAAAAAGCCAAAAACACCAAGGACTATACTTAGAAGCAAAAAGCTAATCAAGGAGGTTGACACGATTGTTTTCATTTTGCCATACTCCCTGGCTCCGAAATAACGGCTCACAAGCACACCGGCTCCGACACCGGCTCCCAGTGCCACACAAATGAACACATTGGTCAATGCTGCACATGCACCGACAGCTGCAAGTGCGGAAGAACCAACAAACTGGCCGACAATAATAGAGTCGGCCATATTGTATATTTGCTGAAAAAAACTTCCAAGAATCATTGGCATTGCAAAAACCGTCAACGCTTTGAGGGGCGTATCGGTTATCAAATACTCATCTTTCGACATTATCATATTCCTCCATGGTATCTTTGGTATCTTGTATCGTGATATCCCATTCACTTACCTTCTCAAATTCCGATTTGTCAATTTCGTTAAATATGAATTTTATCTTTCTCCAGTGGATACAGATATGTAATCGGATTCTGTGCCGACTGATTCAACTTCAATCCGGCTATCGACTTTCCAATGTAGAACGATTCATTCTCATCCAACGGAAATCCCTGCTCATATCTTTCATCCACAAAAAAAATAATCTATTTTCAGTTTTCGGTGTAAGAACAATATCCTGTCTTGGAAGTTTTACTACCATATAAAATTACACTACTCTCAAACCTCAAATTTAAGATAATGACACTACTCATCAGTGCATTTTATATTTGGCAGTAATTATATTATAGCATACAAATATAAAAAGTCAACAAAATTCAGATAACGCACATATCCTTTGATAGTGTAGAATGGGTTTACAAAAATGGTGACTCTGGTCAACAGTATCTTTCTATCATCTATGTGAATGGTATCAGAAAGCAGTGGCTCTTTTATCATGATTACATCATTAAGACTACCGATGGAAATATTCGGATTATCGAAACTAAAGGTGGTATGCAGGCTAGTCACACCAAAAACATTGACCGTCAGGTCGAAAAAAAGTTTAACGCATATAAGGAATACGCCAAGAAGTACAACCTTCATTGGGGCTTTGTGCGTGACATAGATGAGGAATTGTACATAAATAATACAATCTACACTGAAGATATGTCAGGAGATAATTGGATTTCACTGGATGATGTGCTGAAATAAATTCTCAGCCTTGAATAATTAAATTAAAAATGAGCTACTGCAAATAATGCAATAGCTCATTTTCGTATATTCCAAATCAACCTAATTGTTCTACAAATCTTGCAAATGCTTCTTTTCCTTGTTTATCTCTCTTAAATACTCCGGCATCTTCAAGTACCTGCTCAAAAACTCTGCCGACTTCATAACGAATAATCTCTATTGCATTATCAGCGTTAAAATCAGAATATTTTTTTAGAATTTCACTTGCCCAAATTGCATGAGATGCAATTTTATCATCTGTAGCAATCTCTTTGCTGGACAGCATTGCATCTTTTAAAAGTGTCAGTTCATCTGCTAAACGCGCCGGAAGAACAGCAAGTCCCATCACTTCAATCAATCCGATGTTTTCTTTTTTGATATGATGTAAGGTAGGATTCGGATGGAACACACCTAACGGTCTTTCTTTCGTTGTAATATTGTTTCTCAATACCAAGTCGCATTCAAATCCAGAAGAAGTTGCTCTTGCAATTGGAGTAATTGTATTATGCAGAATTCCATCTGTTTCTGCAAAAATTCCAACCACTTCATCCGTATATGTTCTCCATTTTGATAAAATATCAGCACATGCAGCTGCCAAAGCCGTCCTGTTTTTTGAAGAAAGACGTATCACAGACATCGGCCATTTTACAATGCCGGCACTAACATTCATATAATTTTTCAAAAGAAATGTTCTTTCAATCGGTGCTTTTGCCATTGCAAAATTATAATTGCCGCCTTGAAAGTGTTCATGCGTTAGAATTGAACCGCCTACAATAGGAAGGTCTGCATTTGAACCGATAAAATAGTGTGGAAATTGCTCAACAAAATCAAACAGTTTATTGAATACCTGTGCATTGATTGTCATAGGAATATGCTGTTTATTAAAGACGATGCAGTGTTCATTATAATATCCATAAGGAGAATACTGCATGAACCAATCTTGGCTGTTGATATTCAACTTTACCGGACGAAGATTTTGTCTTGCAGGGTGTGTCTGGTGACCTGCGAATCCCATATTTTCAACACAAAGCTGACATTGAGGATAGGCTGATTTTTTTTGCAATTTAGCAGCAGCAATATCACGAGGATCTTTCTCTGGCTTAGAACGGTTTATAGTAATGTCAAGTGTTCCATATTCTGATTCATATGTCCACTTTAAATCTTTCGCAATTCTTTCAGCACGAACATAGTTCAGGCTTTTACTAAAAGCATAGTACCATTCTGTAGCTGCTGATGGCGAAGCAGAATATTTTCTTTGAAATGCGGCATTAACTTCTCTCGGCATAGGTGTGAAAACACCCATAACTCTTGTATCGAATAGATCACGTTGTACAGCAGTGTCTTCAATAATTCCTGCTTTTACTGCATAGTCGATCAGGGGTTCAAGAAGTTCTTCGATATTTCCCGTGAGTGGTTCTTTATCATTCCAGTCAGTCAGTTTTAGTATATCCATGAGCTGATTTCTAACAACGAAAATATCGTCATTTGTAATCAAATCAGCTTCTATTGCATGACGGATTAATCCGTTTATTGCCCTGTATATCATGATAACACCTCTTTTCAAAAACCATCTGGATGATTCTTATACCAATTCCAAGCGTCAGATACAATTTCTTCAAGGCTATCGTGTACAGGATTCCAGCCAAGGATTTTTCTTGCCTTTTCACTGGAAGCCACCAGTCGTGCAGGATCTCCGGCACGCTTTGGCGTTTCCATTGCCGGAATCGGGTGCCCTGTCACTTTTCTTGCTCTATCAATTACTTCTTTTACGGAATAGCCGACACCATTTCCAAGATTGAAAATATTGCTTTCGTTTCCGTTTTTTAAGTACTTTACAGCGAGAATATGTGCCTGAGCCAAATCGGTAACATGGATGTAGTCTCTGATACAAGTTCCGTCAGGAGTATCATAATCTGTTCCATAGATGGAGATACTTTCTCTCTTTCCATTTGGGACTTGAAGAATCAAAGGAATCAAATGACTTTCCGGATTATGAGCCTCGCCGATTTTACCTGATTTGTCTGCTCCGCAAGCATTGAAATAGCGGAGAGAAACGTATCTTAGACCATGAGCTTTTGAAGTCCAATAGAACATCTTCTCCATAGCAAGTTTGGTTTCACCATATGGATTGGTTGGCTGTGTCCTGTCTGTTTCAAGAATCGGAATATTTTCCGGTTCACCATAGGTGGCAGCGGTTGAGGAAAATACAATTTTATCAATATGGTGTTCAACCATGGAATCCAAAAGAATTTTTGTTCCGCAGAGATTATTATCGTAATACTTGAGTGGATTGACAACGCTTTCTCCAACAAGAGAATATGCTGCAAAATGAATCACTGCATCTATCTGTTCGTTTTCAAAAATTTTATCAAGAAACGCCTTGTCATGCAAATCACCCAGATAAAATTTCGCATCTTTCGGAACAGCTTCGACGTGTCCAGTTGCAAGATTGTCTGCAATAATAACGCTTTCTCCGGTACGAATCAACTCTAAAGCTGTGTGAGAACCGATATATCCTGCACCGCCTAAAACAAGTATACTCATTATTTTTCCCTCCTATTATTTGATTTCAATACCGCCAAACGGTCTGATTGTCATAATGTAGCACGAATTTTGTCCAAATATTCTGTCCATTTCCGATCTATATGCATTGACAAGATCATTTGGTACAAATGCCTGAACAGTCCCTGCGAAACCACCTCCGTGAACTCTTACAGCACCATCGCCTTTTAATATTCGTTTCCCCGCCATAATTGCAAGTGGAATACCTTGTTCCGTTGGCTTTCTGCATGAGTATAAATTTTGCAGATAGTTCATGGAGGAATCTCCCGATTCGTTTACAAGCGTGAGAAAATCCTCAAATCTGTTGTTTTTGAGAGCTTCCGTTTCTGCCTTTGCACGATAATTGTCGCCAAAAAAGTGAATTGCACGCAAGGCAGCTCTGTCAGAAATCTTCTTTTTAATATCAGGGAGATTATCCCAAAATTGATTTTCATCAACTTCACGAAGAACCTTTTTGCCGAAATATTCTGCAACTTCGTCCATTTCTGTACGAACAGCTACATAATCATCTGTCAAATCAGAATGATCTCCTTTGGTGTCTGTGATGATCAATGCATAACCGGTTTTTGAAAGGTCAAAATCAATTTTTTGGATACTTGGATTTTGAATGTTTTGAAAATCAAGAAAAACAAATCCACCAACGGAGCAAACCAACTGATCCATCAATCCGCTTTTCTTGCCAAAATAAAAGTTTTCTGCATATTGTCCGATTTTTGCGATTTCTACTGCACCGATCTGATTGTTATTGTAATAGCTGTCAATTGCCGTTGCAATCAATGTTTCAAATGCAGCAGAAGAAGAAATACCGCTTCCAGCAAGTACATTTGAAGTTGTATACATATCAAATCCGGAAATTTCTACACCTAAATCCTTAAAGCGAGCTGCAATCCCTCTGACAATTTCAGAAGAACCTTTTTCACCGATATGAACATCCAAATCGTCCAGTGAAACTGCAAATTCATCGTATCCCTCTGATTTAATTCTGATAATGTTTTCATCATGAAATGCTGCAACACCGATAACATCTAAGTCAACTGCTCCTGCAATGACACAGCCATGTTGATGATCGGTATGATTACCGCCGATTTCTGTTCTACCCGGAGCAGAATAAACGTGTATATCATTTCTATTCGGATACAGTGCTGTGAATTTCTCCACAGCACTCATATATCGTGATTTCTGACTTTCTATATTCTGTGGCTTATAAATATTTGCGAAGATATTATCAAATCCACCACAAGTAACATTGTCTTGAAAATCCTGTATTTTCATTGCTTTCCTTTCTTCTTACGATCTTAAGGGCATAATTACAAATTCCAATTTCATCGGCTGATCTACATGGATTCTGTACTCCTCATGCACCGATGCACCCCAGGAATCATCGCCGCCGACACCCATTTGCTTTACAGCGATTCTGACCCATGTGTAGCGAACACTTGGAAGTTCATCCAGATGCATTGCATTTTCGAGTTCATAGGCACTGTATGGCAGTACGCTCATTTCAAACGGAGCAGATGCCTTTTGGAATGTCAGACCATGCTGCATATCATCATGGACAGAGAGCTTTCTTACACCGGTACGGTTGCCGCATTCCTGCGGATTGAGATAACCGGAAAGATTTTCTTTTGCTGTAGATTTCCACAATCCCAGTCTTGCTCCTTTGCATCGGTCGCTGTAATTTTCATCAGGGCCGAGTCCGTAATACTGAAAATTGCAAAGCTGTTTTTTCATCTTGAAGTCCAATGCAAGAACCGGCATATCGGACATACCGCTTACTCCTGCATAATTTACACTTACGCCCAGCTTTCCGTCAAAGTATGCGGTATAGGTTACAGTAAACTCAAAAGTCGGAATACAGGCAGCCTGATATGTGAATGTGATTTTCAGAGCATCTTCCTGTTCCTGCCATGAAACGGTTTTATACTTTGCAAATTTGCCTGCGGAATACCACTGTGCAAGATTGTACGGCTCGGAAGCACCAGTGTCATTGTCTGTCATCGCTCTCCAGAAGCTGACCTTTGGTGTGCGTGTGATATATTCAAAACCATTGTATTTCAGAGAACTGATGCCGCCCTCTTTTTTGTCGAACATCATGGAGAAATTTTCTCCGTGAACGCCAATGATAACATCACCGTATACAATCGTTGGCTTTTGCAATGTGGTTTCCGGAATCTGATCATCTTTCACTTCAAACACTTCCTGTGCAAAAGCAATTTCGTGCCCTGCATCTGCCCATAGTGTCTGATCTGCGGTAACGGCGGAAACATGATAAACATATTCCCCTGCACTGTCTATTTTGTGAAGTGTCAGTTTCAGTGTCTTGCTTTCTCCGGCAGGAACATTCAGAGAAAATGTATCGGATTTCAGAACAACGCCATTCTTTTCCAATCGTACAACAAATGACAAGTTGTTTGTATCTGCAAAGAGATTTCGGTTTTCTACGGTAAGCATTCCGTTTTGAATGGACATTCTGATATTTGAGTAAAGAGCCTTCATTTCCTGAACCTTTGGAGAGTAGGTTCTGTCAGCATAGATCACACCATTGGTGCAGAATCCGTAATCGCTTGGTCTGTCCTCAAAATCTCCGCCATAAGCCAGAACTGTTTTCCCGTCGTCATTTTTGGTTTCGATTGCCTGATCGATGTAGTCCCAGATGAAACCACCCTGATAAGCCTCATATTTGTTCTCAAGATCAGTGTAAAGGCTCAAACCGCCAAGAGAATTGCCCATAGCGTGCATATACTCACAGCTGATATACGGTCTGCCGTTATTCTGTTTCAGGTATTCTTCCACTTCCTGTGGTTTTGCGTACATACGGCTTTCCATATCCGTGATGAAATCATACTGATGATTCGGAACTCTTGTAACGCCCTCATAGTGCACCAGTCTTGTCGGGTCTACGCTTCTGAAATATTCCGACATTGCAGCAATATCTTCTCCGCAGTAGGATTCGTTTCCGCAAGACCAGATGAGAACACTTGCGTGATTCTTGTCACGTTCATACATCGATTTTGCTCTGTCCAGTACAGCTTCTTTCCATTCCGGAAGTGAACCCGGTACATTCCAAGACGGATCTGTTGAACCAAGCTTCTGCCATGTACCGTGTGTTTCCAGATTGGTTTCATCAATCAGATAAATGCCATATGCATCACAAAGCTGATACCAAAGAGAATTGTTCGGATAATGACAGGTACGAACGGCATTGATATTGTTTTTCTTCATGAACTGGATGTCAAACAGCATATCTTCCTTTGTGATCGCTCTGCCTGTTTTCGCATCAAATTCGTGTCGATTGATGCCCTTGAAAATGATACGTTTTCCATTCAGGCACATGATTCCGTTTTTCAGTTCAAATCGGCGGAATCCGACCTTGGTTCTGCTGACCTCGATTTCATTTCCGCCTTCGTCTGTCAGAATCACTGTAAACGCATAGAGATTCGGTATTTCGGCACTCCAAGGCTTGCTATTTTCAATTGTCCAGTTTACAGATTCCTTTTCATTGGATTCTGCGATGACCGTTCCATTTTCATCTGTCAAGATCGATTTCACAGAACACTTGCCCGCAATATCCAGCGTTGCAGAGAAGATACCATTTGTACCGTCATAATCTGCAATCACTCTCATATCACGAACATGGGCAGACGGTGCCGCATAAAGGAATACGTCACGGAAAATGCCGGAGAATCTCCAGAAATCCTGATCTTCCAGCCAGCTTGCAGAACTTCTTTTGAACACTGCAACAGCAAGTTTATTGTCCTTTTCACGGATATATGGTGTCAGTTCAAATTCAGACGGTGTAAAAGAATCCTCGCTGTAGCCGATAAATTCGCCGTTCAGCCAGACATACATAGCAGTTTCCACACCCTGAAAAGAAATAAATACACGCTTGTTTTTCAGAGCATCGTTCAAGTCAAAATATCTGACGTAGCTGCCAACAGGGTTATCCTTTTCAGAGATAAACGGCGGACGGAGATGCTCCTGTCCCTCCCAAGGATAAATGGTATTGACGTACTGCGGTTTGCCGTATCCCTGCAATTCCATGTGTCCCGGAACCTGAATGTTGTCAAAATTGTCAGTGCTGTCGCTTTCTTCATAGAACTTTTGCTGCCATTCAGATGGATTCTTTGCCCACGCAAATTTCCAGGTGCCGTTCAGATTCTGAATCAGAGAGGAATTATCTGCATCGGCTTCCAAATGGTTTGCATAGATTCTGTGGTCGGAATGTGCCGCGATTCTGTTGACTGCAAACACTTCCGGATCGGTCAGCCAGTCGAGTGTATATTTCATATTGTTCCCTCCATTTTAGTTCTGTGATTCCATCACAACTTCATTTTCGGATATTCCAAGTTTTTCTTTGATTTCCGCATTTGCCTTTTCAACATTCATCTTAGAAAGAATAAATGTGATGATCAGATCCAGTGCAAACGGAACGATCAGATACATAATGTGAAGCATATTGATAGCAGAATCAGGCTGTACTGTCAAAGTGCCCTTGAATCCGCTAAAGTCGAGCAAAAGACCGACAATTGCTGTTCCAAGTCCACCACCAATTTTTACACCAAGTGATGTGCAGGAGTACATGATTCCATCAACGTGCTTGTGTTTGGTAAGCCAGCTATATTCAGAGCATGATGCGATTACTGCATTCATATCACCTTGCCATGGACCTTGACCGAGTGCTGCAAGTGCTGTAAATGCAAGCATCAGCGGAATGTTTCCCATGTATCCGGCAACTGCTACCAGAAGTCTGCCAACTGTTGCTACCATGTAGCTGTATTTGTTCAGCTTATACATTCCGTTCCATTTTTGTACGATGGTAGGAGTGAAGATCAAGGCGATAATCAAAGGAATATTGATAAACCACGCAAATGTGCCGAACATATTCTCATCTGCGAGAATATATTTTGCATAGTATGTTCCAACACCGATCATCGCACCATAGAACTGCTGCAAAATATAGGTTACTGTGATCATCATATAATATTTGTTGTGTACGAGAATTTTGAATGCTTCTCCAAAACTGTATTTGGTTTCTTCTGTTTTTGTTTCACTGTCTGCAAGTTCTTCATCAGAAAGTTCTTTTACAGAAAGAGCGGAAATTGTATTTACAATAAGACCGATAACCGCATAAATAATTGCGACTGTTCTCCATCCATTTGCACCACCGCCCATTGCTTCAACAAATTGGAATGTAACAGCCTGAATCAGGAGGCTTGTTCCAAATGCGAAGATAAAGCGATAAGAACCCATCTGAACTCTTTCCTTGCTGTTCTTTGTAACAAGAGCGGTCAGAGCAGAATATGCGATGTTGTTTGCCGTATAAAATACACTGTTAAGAAGAGTGTAGCAGATAAAGAACCATGCGTACTGAGCAAAATTATCCATGTTCATCGGGATTGCAAATACACCAATCAAGGTAATTGCACAGCCGATAAAACCATAAAGCATCCACGGTTTTGCCTTGCCCATTTTCGTATGTGTCTTATCAATCAACGTACCAAAAATGATGTCTGTTATTCCATCAAAAATCTTCGATACAGCAATGAGAACGCCAATAACACCTGCGTTTAATCCAATCGTGTCGGTAAGATAGATCATTACGAATGATGTCAGCAATGCATAGACAACGTTCCCTGCAACATCGCCGGAACCATAACCGACTTTGTTATACCACTTTAAGTATGTTTTTTCTTTGCTCATAATAGAGCTCCTTTCATTGTTTGTATGCCCACATGGACAGAATTTTCCCATAATGAATGATACGAACTGCTTTTCATCTTGCAAAAACGAAATAATGCCATCGTCAGAATAGATGATTATTCTTTTGAGCATAAAGAATTTTTACTGAATTCAACATGGAATTACAATGAAAGACGTCTTTTTTTTAATTCTTTCCTCTCATTTCTTAATTCTATTATATCACACAAAACGGCTTAAAAAATACACAAAGTTATAAAATATATGCACAAAGTTTAGGATTTTTCTTGTAATCAGTGATCGGGTGTGATATACTATAGTTATAGAAGCAAGGAGGTGCTTTTTATGTTTATGAATGTTGCCTATTTAAACAACTCTACATCTACTGTAGTGGATAATACTAAACCTTTGATTGTGACAAGCTGTGGAAATTATCGTGTGAAAAATCGTTCTGAAGTAGTAACACATCGTCCGAAGGGAAGAAAAGATTATCAGCTTTTATATATTGCCTCCGGAAAAGGACATTTTTTCATTCACGGAGAAGAAAAAACTGTTTCAGCAGGAAATATTATTATATATTTGCCGGATCAACCACAGGAATATGTTTATTATCGTGCAGATCAAACCGATGTTTATTGGGTGCATTTTACCGGAAATGAAGTAGAAGAAATTTTAAAGTATTACAATATCAACCTGAAAAATAATATTCTCTATATTGGAACATCTCCCGATTATCAGTGGTTATTTGGTCAGATGATTCAGGAATTGCAGCTTTGCAGACCACGGTATGATGAATTGATTTCTTTGTAGCTGCGAAATATTTTTGTTTTGATAAGCCGTGCAATCATGAGTGCAAAGAAATTCAGCAGCACCAGTGAAAAAGAAGTTGCTTTTGCGATGCACTATTTTCGTAAAAATTACAACACAGAAATCAGCATTGAGGAGTACTCCGAATCCAGAGGGCTTAGCAACTGTTGGTTTATTCAGTGCTTTAAAGAAATCACAGGTTCCAGTCCGCTGCAATATATCTTAAAGCTGCGAATCTCCAACGCACAAAGTTTGTTAGAAAATACGGACTACACCATTACTGAAATTGCAAATATGGTTGGATACACCAATTCGCTTTATTTCAGCAGACTATTTCATAAATACATTGGTATGTCACCAAAAGAATATCGAAAAGTAAAACTCAAAGAAAATCTCAGGGAGTAAAAAACAAAACTCGTTTGGCTAAAACTAAGCCAAACGAGTTTTGTTGATTTTTGATCAGAAATAAGGAATGGCTACATTAACAAACACGTCTGAATCGCAATCTCATCAGCCTGCAGCTCGAAGAGATTTTCAAGCTGCCAAACCTTAGCCGTGTCGGCATTTTTCATCGCAAGTGCATATTCAGGATCAGTAGCACGCATTTTGTTCCAGATTTTCCATAATCAGCAGAGAAGATTTTGAAAAGGTACATGAAAAGCAGAATTAACTTCTTTGTTTTCCTAATCGTGTTTAATGTATTTAGTGATAGTATCGATTAATTCCTCCATGTTAATCGGCTTGGAAATATGGTCATTCATGCCTGAATCCAGGGATTCCTGAATATCATCTATAAAAGCATTTGCAGACAAAGCTATAATTGGAATAGTAACTGCATCGGACCGCTCTATACCCAAGGCTCGAATGGCTTTTGCTGCTTGGTGTCCATCCATATTGGGCATCATAATATCCATCAAAATAAGATCGTATGTGCCTCGTGGATGATTTTTAAACAAATCCACAACTTCTTTTCCGTCTGATGCGCGTGTTACGGTCAAACCAGCATCTTCCAGTATCATCGTAGCAAGTTCAGCATTTAGATCATTATCCTCAGCCATAAGAACATGAATACCCGTCAAATCTCTATGTAGATGTTGTTTTTGTTCTGATTGAATAACCTGTTCTGACAACTCCAGTGGGATCTCCACTGTGAATGTAGAACCTACACCTTTTTTGCTCTCAACAGCGATCGAACCGCCCATCATATCCACATATTTTTTTGAGATGGCCATACCAAGACCGGTTCCCTTATATTGAGTTCTGGCATTAGCATCATCTTCTTGTGAAAACGGATCGAATAATTTTTTCTGGAACTCTTCGCTCATGCCAATACCGTTATCTCGAACAACATAACGAGTTATGATATGTTTCTCATCCGCTCCTGGGTAACTGCTGATATCCAAAGTGATCTTTCCGCCGTCCTTTGTGAATTTCACAGCATTGCCAAGAAGATTCACCAAAACTTCTCGGATACGCGCAACATCTGCAAGGACATATGGGTTCTTTGGGATTTCTCGATGTACTTCAAACTTAAGATCTCGATTATAAAGAAGTCCATTCATAATCGCCTGGACGTTATCCGTCAATTGAGTAATGTCCACCGGCTCGGGCGAAATAGTAACTTTTCCACTTTCAATGCGAGTAAAATCCAGAACGTCATTCAACAAAGAGAGAAGATGATTCGAACTTTTTTGAACTTTCTCCAAGCTATCATGAATATCTGAAATCGTGTTCTGGTGAAGCGCAATGTTTGTAAATCCAATAATGGCATTCATCGGCGTTCTGATGTCATGGCTAATACTAAGCAAAAACGCAGATTTTGCTTTGTTGGCAGCATCTGCTTCCTCAGCGGCGGTCATTAATAGTTGTTTTTGTTTTTGCTCTTCTGCCTTGCTTTTCTGGTAAACATAATAGGTATATAGACAAATTAAAAGCAATACAGCTCCTGCGACTAAACCGCAGATGATGGAAATATGATTCGTCTCTTCAACCATTCCATAAGCTGATTGCATATCCATTTCAATGCAAAATGCGCCAATGATTTCTCCAGTACCATCATGATTTGCTCTTACAGGATAGCAAGCCGTAAAAATCGGGCCCCATGTTGTATCAATGATATCCTGAGAGTACACATTCTCCCCAGAAATAGCCCTATCAATATACGGAACCATTTCTTCCTCAATATAATCTCCAGGGTGTCTTACATCATCCGCATCCGAATCCAAACCGTCTACCACATAAACGAGTTTTCCTTCTTCATTTTTTGTAGCAGTGTAAATATATCGAGTAGAATTCAGTGTTCTGATTTCATTGAAATATGAAGAAATATCCTTATATAATTGCTTCGTTTCATCAGATTGATCTTTGATTTGATCAAAATCTTCTTTGCCGATTCTTCCATCCACGAGTTTGTGTACTGCATCTGCACTCGCTGTGTCACGTATGATTTCTGTTTCAAGGGCGGTCTTAGTGTAAGAACTTTGCAGAATAAATGTGTACAACGCTATTACAAAAATTGTCAAAAGCCCCGCAATCACAAAGATACTGCCTGTATTCTTCAGCCTAAGGAATTTTTTCAAATTAATTTCTTCTTTTATTTTCTTCATGCTGCTCATTCACATCCTCTAAATCCCAATTTATCGTTCATCCCTAACCTCTATAATTTCACCTACAAAAACAATATGTGGTTGCCAGCCTCCATTGAAATCGGGATAGACTTTTGGCATGGAAGCATAATACTCCTGAACTTCAGTTGTAATATCCTCTTTGGAAAATTGATGCTGATACAACTTTTCGCAAAGAAATGTTAATTTTGCCTCTTTATAAGTCACTCCCTGACCGATTTCAATAGGAGTCAGTCCTGCAGGATTGGTTGTCACCCTTTTTCATTTTCCCAAAATCATCCCAAAATGCCTGACATCTAATCCACTGTCTCAAATTGTGACATCTAATCCGAGGTTACAACCTGACATACATTTTGCAGTGGATATGTTTTCATTTAAGAAAACCGAGCTTTTCAGAAGTCTGGCTTCAAATCCAAACCTCCAAAAAAGCCTGGAAATACGCCATTTTCTGGCTCTTATTTATCTTTCATTGACAGCAAACAGACCGTCTCCACATGGCTCGATAGGTCCGGATTGATGTCAGTCATCAGGAACCTATTCAGACTAATACGAAATGTAGCAACATATCTCCGTTTGTTCGTGGAAACATATCCACAAATTCTGTAGCAGAAAATTCTTGATACATTCCGCTATCCATATCACAGTCTGAACCTCTCCTGTTCACGGAAAAAGTTCAACTTTTTTATTCGTTTCTATTATTATAGTGATTCCAACGTAAAAGTCAAATTCTGCGAGGAACCGCCATCGCCTCAACCTTGTCCGTTCTTCCTACAAAAACAGGTCAACGGCTATTTTTAGACCTAACTGATGTTCAGTTTTCCATGCACTCGACCTTATCATAACTGAAAATCCTGCATTGAATGAGAGAAACATTTTAACTATTTCTTTGCATTTTCTTCCAATTCCAGCATGTACTTATCAAAGTCGGACATAAAAAGTCTGTCCTGAATAACACGATACTTTTCAAATTCAGTCTCGGCTTTAGCCTTGGCAATCTCTGCCGTGATCTTACCTGCATCCTGAAGGACCTCTCTGTCATCTGCCATCAGGAATAAATCCAGACGCTTTGCCCAGTCCTCCATTGTCATCGGAATGTGACGCTCTGCACGATCCTCTGCCAAATCCAGGTATGCCGAAACGATACGCTCTAATGAACGCATTTCCTGCTCAGAAAGATAATTCTTCGCAACGCTCACATCACTTTTTACGATTTTACCTTCCGGTGCTGCTGCCCAAGTGGTCAGTCCCATATGTGGCTTATCCGCATCGGCTCGCTCATAAATTAACTCCGCTGCTGTATGTCCATTAACCGCATAATGCATCTTGTTTTGGACCTTTGCAAAAAACTGCTTTGTCGTTTTTGCTGTGCGGTCATAATCAAGTGCTGTGGCATAGATGTCCGTTATCTTCTGATAGAATCTACGCTCAGACAAACGGATCTCACGAATCTGCTCAAGCAAACGATCAAAGTATTCCGTTGTGAGCACAGAACCACCATTTTTCAAGCGCTCGTCATCCATGACCCATCCTTTGATGGTATAGTCCTTTGCAATTTGATTTACCCATTTACGGAACTGCACCGCACGCTCAGAATTGACCTTGAATCCAACAGCAATTATCATCTCCAAGGAATAGTGATTTGTGCTGTAGCTTTTTCCATCAGCGGCAGTTATTCGAAATTTTCGAATAACTGAATCCTCCTGCAGTTCGCTATCCTCGAATATTTTCTTAATATGATAATTTATAGTGTTAGTGCCGACATCATACAATGTGGCCATCATCTTCTGTGTCAGCCATATATTCTCATCCTCATAGCGCATCTCAATGCTGTCCTGCTGATCGCCAACAGAGGCAACATAGGTCAGATATTCCGCTGCACTGGAACGGATGGTTATTTCATCTTTTTTCTTTTTCAAATATGAGACCTCCTTCTTCGATAAATCACTCTATAATAAACAATGAACGAATTTCTGTATACTCTCATCGCCCATGACAACGCTTATACTTCTTTCCGCTTCCGCATGGACACAATTCATTGCGGCCTATCTTCTTCGGCCAATTTGCTCTTTCCTGAACCATAATAGGAATTTTTCCATCATGCATAAGTTCAAGTTCCCTCAGACGATACAAATATTCAGAGACTCCCAATATAGCTTGAAACATACGCATTGCCTCATTTTCAAATTCAAGTAAATATTCTGTTTTCTTTTTTGTTCTATCTTTCGGATTAGGAATATAAGTTATCAGCTGGTCTACTGAATTGTATTCAACATCATTATGACCGATAGCGTTTCTCAATTTCGCATTCACGAGGATTTTCAAAAAGCCTGTATAGTCCTCAGAATCCAAGCAAAAATGATATCTTGATGCTTTTGTGAGTTTAATATAATCCTCTAAAGACTTTACATTTTTCTCAATTGGATTCATAGCATTGATGTCAGACCTATACTTAATATTGTTAAGAGCAACAGGGATAATCATCAAATTACCTAACGCCTCATAAACATCCAGATAAAACTGTTTTACACTATCAAAACTGCTCGTTGTGGAACCTTCGTATTCAAAATCAAAAGAATTATCTTTACAGTATTGTATAGCCAATGCAGGTATAAGTCTTTGATATACGACCATAAACTCATCGTAGACCTTGTAGATCAGTTCCTGTAATTCTTCAAGGTGGAATCCATCATGAGAATTAAGGAAATCAATCAGGTCCTTCATTTGTGCTGAATCCATTTTCAATATTCCAGCGCTAAACGAAAGGTCATTAAGGATATCTTTTCTTAATGATGAATAAAATCCATGTACTTCAATCATGTGGACAGCTCTCAATGTTTCAGATTCATCTCGACATTGAAAAAAATGACCGGAAAACTCCTTTTGAATCTCTTGAGTTAAGTATTCGCTATTGTTTTTTGCTAAATTGAGAATTCTTTTATAGTTCTTCCACTTTTTAGCAGTTGCATTCAACTTAGACACATCTTGTCCAAATTCCTCATAAGAGTCATTCGTTTTCATACAATTCATATATCGAATAAACGGTGTAATCACTAGCCTCTCTAAATCAGCTGCTTCTACTTGTTTTAAGGTAGGAAATTCACCAGAACACTCAATAATGTAATCCGCATTTTCGTCCTGAACTTCATCAGCATTATCAAAAGAAAAACTTAACCCCGGACGATCCTGCCCTATCTTCACGCTACCAGACAAGGAGGTTCCACATTTACCGCATGCTACTTCTATCGGATGTTCTTCTTGCCAGCCAACTTGCAAACGAACTCTAGTAATACATCCGCAAACCTGACATTTTATAAAAGTATTAAAAACCATAAAACCTGCCTCCTTTCGCTGGATTACATGAACATATCATCGTTCCAAACGAGTTTTACCAAGTCAATGAGTACTGCTATTCTTTCAGTAATTTCATTCTTACCAAATGAATCATACGATTTGAAGCCAAGATTATTATCTAAAACGAACTTCTTAAATTTGGGATTATTCTGATATGCCAAATCGCCAAGTGATTCAGTATAGATATTTCCCTCATTGGAACAGTATTTTTTCAGTTTGTAATCATACTTTGCATCATTTAAGCTTGCATTGATGCTCTTATGAAGAAGCAATAACGCACCGATGCTATTTCTCCAACGTCTGAAATCGTCTTGGTCAGAATATTCCGCGGTAAACCATTCATAATGGTCTGTAATAATGTGCTCAATCTCAAATGGATTCTTTGTTTGAGTGTTCATGTAATTGCAGTAGTTTGATGCAACACCAGTCTGTTCTTCAATAAATCCTGTGATACGTGCAAGGATGTTCTTAATGTATTTTTTAGTAAAGCTGTTAAGTCTTAAATCACTTAATGCTGCTGCCGGGTCAAATGCGAGATTGATATACTGCTGTTCTAATTTCTGTTTCAATGTAGAAATATCTGTCATGCGGATATCCTTCGTTACATTAAAGACAAAGTTTTTGATTGTACTGTAATCAACAGAGCGGTAATTTGTTACTCTGGATACAATCAAAACATCAATAAATCTTGCTACCAGATTAATCTTCTCAATAATAACCGGCCATGAATCCTCATAGCATACAGGAGCCAATAAAAGCTGTGGCTGTAATGTGAAATTAACCTGAGCATTGTAATATACATATTTTGTTTCTTCAGCAAAGGTTGTTTCTGCCTGACGAATACATTCATAAACCTCTGCGAATTTTGCAAATTTCTTTATAAACAATTCAAAGTCGTCGGAACCATTAAGTCCCAGCTTATCACGTTCATCTCGTACCCATTTGTGGAAGGAACCGCCGATGATATCAAAATCCTTATTTACTGCACCAGCTTTTGTTTCACGAATTGTTTCTGCATAGTGAGCTCTCAACCATGCCTTAATAAAGGTCTCATCGCCTTTATCATCGTCCTTCTTCAAAGTAAGAACTTTTTCTTTCCAAAGGCCATTCATTTTTTCTCGTATAGAGTCAGATTTTATCTCCGAAAGCAAATAGCCCTTCAACATTTCGGTGGATGTCAAACTCAAACCACGGTCATTCATTGTAACGAATATCTTATGAGCGTCCTGTTCTGTTGTTGCTACAATCTCAATAAAGAATACTTTTTCTGCAACCCAATCACAAAAATGCAGCAACATATCATCTGTAATGTCTGCCGGGAAAACATCCTGAATATCTTGATAACGACCATATAGATTTTTTACGGACTCACCAGTACCAGTAGTATCAAAGTCAGTATCGTTGAAAATTGCATTCATACAATCCTGCCGGTCATCGACATTGATATTAAAAGACTTCGAGCCAAAGGACTCAGAGAAAATCATGGTTTCAATCATGTTATAACTCTGACCGATGCTCTTTAATCTGTTATTAAGATACATCAGTAGCAATGTCAAAGATGAGAATCTTTGCTGACCATCGATAATAGCATTCTCCCTACCAGCTAATACAATGGAACCCATAAAATACGCTCCATAATCAGCAACTGCCAGCCTAGAATCTCCAGGATGATAATACTCTAAAAATTCCGAAGTTAAATCGTCTATCAGTTCTTCAATATGCTTTCTCTGCCACATATACTCACGCTGATAGTAGTGAATTGAATATTTTGTATTCTGCAAAAGCTGCTTGAGATTCTTTGGTGAACCTTCTATCTTTTTCATTAGTCTTCCTCCTCCAGAAACAGTTTCGGAGCATTGAATCTAATACTTGCTGCTTCTGTCATCACACTTGTATTGCCACAATTCAACAAAGATAAGCGTAATCTTAGCTCATCCGTGCTTCCATCATGGACCACATACTCATTCTTATGTTTTTTGATAAAAGTTGCTGACTCTCTTGAAAAGCCATTTCGCTGCAATAAAATCGTTAATGGATTCGTAGTTCCAAACTCGACATATTCATACCAGTTATTATCAAACTCATCAACGCCATGAATCTTTTTATATTCATTAGAGAACCTCAAAAAATAGTTTGAAATGCTAAAAAGCACAATGTTTTCAATGGCTTCTAGCGTATCCGCAAACACCACATTCCTGTGTTCCTTCGAGTTATCATTATAAATAGTTGGCGGCTGGTATGCTGACACTCTAAAATTTTCCGGATGCTGCTTATGATAATCTATTGCTCTTTGCATAATATAACTCAGTCCAGAACCTTCCATCCATTGAGAAAGTATTACTGCATACCATTTTCTTTTTGATTCATTTCCAAGTGTAGACTTTTCGTAAATTGACCAATCAAATATCTGAGATAACTGATTGAAAAAGCCAATAATGTCATCATATTTAAATCCGTTTTTAGAGGACGGATATTCCAAACCATTCTTAATAGCTATAATAAGCTTCTTCGTTTGATCTACGGAAGTGTTAATATCGTCATCTGGTAGCGTAGGTGAATTATTAAATTTTTCTCTAATCTGGCATTCATCCTCCACTGTTAAAAAATCTGCAAATTCTCTATGCACAAGGCTATCACGTTCTTCCATAATATCTCTTAAAAGAATAAGACCAAACTTACGCATCATTACATAGGATTCTTCCGATTGGTCTTCTCTGCGCTTTGGAATTTCCGAACTACCACTCTTGAGGATTTCTGCAATATATTTCTTTTCTATTCGTTTGAGAGCTTGAGGATTACTTTCAATTGACAGTTCTTGTTCCGGTATCGGCTCTTGAAGCATCTCAATATAGCTTTCCGATGATACAGACTTTTCATCTGAAACGAAAAATACATTTCCATATAGGTTATAGCTGATACGACCAACTCTACCAATCAAGTTCCTAAAATCCACCGGATTCATTTTTCTTCTAAAAATTTTATTGTCTGTAATAAAAAGATTATCAGCAGGTAAATTAACACCCTCAAGAAGTGTGCTTGTGCAAAACATTATGGTGATATTTCCCTTTTGAAACAAATCTTCTATACGAGTACGTATGGAAGCAGGCAAATACCCAATATGATAAGCTACGCCCTTCTTTATCATGCTGGCGAGATAATAATCTCCGTGCACTTCCTGCATAATATCTTTTGAAAGTGAATCTAGTTCCGGATCATTCTTATCAAGAATACCTCTTGATTCAGCAAAGCTCCTTGCTGCGGCTATTGCCTTTGCGCGACCATTGTAATACACAATAGTTTGACTGCGCTTTTCTGGCGGTAATCGTAAATTTTTACCTTCAAACAATAACAGCATATCATTAAGAGTGACGTCTGACTTTTTTATAGAAGCAATCTGAATACGATGGTTTGTTCTCTCGTTATAGACCGAAATATTATTATTGATAAGATCCATAAGAAACTTTATCTGCACAACCGGAGAATATGTAGTAGCCAGTTTACGCTCATCACTACTTTCAATAGCTTCATTCATTAATCGTAAATAAACCTGTGGATTAGGAATATTCGGTGATGCAAAAATAAAATGAGGTTTCTTCTCCTTCTGCAACAGCATATCAACTACTTTATAGTAGAATGGACCTCTGCTATTTTTTCCTGAAAGTTTGTGTGCTTCATCAACAAATAGATAATCTACTTCCAATGATGGATTGCTAATCAGCAAATAAAGCAAACGCTCTGGAGTAAGTACAAAAATAAAATTATGATTTTCTTCCAATGCAATGTCGCTTGCCGCAGTTACAACTCTATAATTACACCGTTTAAGGTTATCTTCCAGATCGTTAATTATTTTAGACCGGACTTCGTTGATTAGTGCTTTGGTCGGCACTATAAGCGCATAGTTTTTCTTCGCCCCACATAGAATTTCGTCTTTGATAAACATTCTCATTATAAAAGACTTTCCCATCGATGTTGGACCAGAATAACTAAAACATGGATCTGTCAAATGATCATATGCTTCTTTTTGAGCGCTGAAAAATTTCATTTCCGGTGCTGCTGGAATCGTAAAATAATCATTTCTGAACTGTTCAAATATCTTTTCAAACACATTAATATCCTGATATTCAGAATTGATAATCTGCAAACCTTGATGGTTGCCAGCACTCGAAAAAACAGAACCAGCATATAGCTTCACCAAGCCGTCTTCTGGATGCAACTCATTCAACAAGATAATTAATTCTTGAGCCCACATCTTATGGCTATCACTATTGGTCGGATGAGTCGATTTCGACAGTAAATCTGCAAATCTAAGTGCATCCTTCAGATTATATTCTTTTTGCCTAGCTTGAATCTGAAAGAGTTTTAGTGCGTAATTAAACAGAATATTCTCATGAAGTTCATTTAAATAGGCATTGCTTTCAATGTCGACAAATATAGCTTCACCTAATGTTTTCTTATCACTCATAGGTCAACATCTCCTTTCAATACCGCTTCCATAATGTCCTTCTTATCCGTTTCGCCATCATTGAAAGGCAGAACATAAAAATAGAATGAATGCAAATTTAAATTATTATCTCTGATTTTCTGAAAAATGTAATCAATGTTACGACGAATATCCTCCCGCATCTTTTCCTCTACTATTCCTGGAAACTCTGCGACACTATATTGGTTTGGGTCCAATCCAATTGTATAGCCCAAGAAAATCCCATATGAGGTATTATAATTAACCGTTGGATTAGGTGAAGGGACAAAAATCTGTTTTGCAAGCTCAACTTCGTCATCATTTAGAAGCCTGTCAAATATGACGTTGTCCACCATATGCAGTTCTTTGTCTTCGTTCTTTTCTATCTCAACAATGCTCTCAAAGGCAGCATCAATTGCATATGTTAGATCTCCAACAATACTAGAAGCCCCAAACACCACCTGATGATATGGCATTCCTGATACACCACTTGTCAGCAGATGAATTCCATCACATGAGCTTGCATACTGCTTTGCATCAGTAGAAAGCTCCACCCGACTCATAAGCTTTGGTGCTTTTAGTTTTTCCTCTAAAAATGAATACAGTAACAGTTCTCCAAGCTCAGAGCCTGTGCCTTTTATATCCGCTCCTCCATTCTTTTGAAGTACTCTCAAGGCCTGCGATACAATTGCAAAAGCATCTCCCGTAACTTTGAAATGCTCGATTTTAGCACGAGAGAACACATAGTCACCTATATTTCGATATAAGAGTTTTTTCATTTCTTCCGGATTGAACTTATTGTTACGAATATTCAAATGAAAAAGGCGCAGCTCTCCTTGCGTTATCCACGATACCGGGCATGATTGTGTTACTTCACAAAATACCGCGTCAAAATCTCCATGTACAGTTTTAGATAAATTATCGCTCATGCTGCGCCTCCTTCATTATTCTTTTTCTGCTCCGTATGGTGTAGGCGACTCAGCTACCATACTTGCGGTTGATTTAACTTGTGGGTATTCAACAATCTTTGAGCCACTCTTAGGATCATAAGTCATATTAAATACCATATCTGAGAGCCATTTCTTAAAGGACGGATTGTCCTGAAATTGTTTGAATAACTCCATATTGTCGGCCATCACCGAGAAGATGACCTGCTGCAAAGCTCGTTCACTTTCCATACGAGCATTTTGTTTATCAGAATTTTTCATTGCATTTTGATAGCGTTCATCTTTTGCCACCATGTCCGGAATTGCTACAATCTGACGTCTAACGTTGTCAGGTTCTTTCCAGTCAATATTTCCAAACATATCGTTAAAGTCACTTAGAATAATTGAAAGCAGGTCCATTTCCGGATTTACGATATGACCACTTTTCCTTGCTGGAACAGGTGCGACCTCTGCATCTTCATCTGCCAACTTAATTGACATTGACTCTTGTGCCTCCAGCCTATAGCTATCAAGATCAATAACATCTAAAATTCCCTCCGAAAAATCATCATCGCGTGGTGACGGAAGTTTCGGAATAAGCAGATTCAGGAAAATAGATAAGCGTTCCCATTCGGCATTTCCATATGGAAGAATTGCTCCAAGAAAGCCATATGTTCGACAAAAAGCCTTTGCCGAGCTCTTGAACTTAATCTGGTCTTCTGTATCCAAATTCTTATAAATCACAGCGCATGTATCAAGAATAGGGTCAAGTTTATCCCTTTCTGCACCATCAAGATACAGATTTACCAGCTGTTCTACATTTTCCTCTGAATAGACCTGATATTCTTCCATTGTCGCTATCAAATCATACAACTTATTAGGGTCAGTTTCACCAGAAAGCAATGTTGTTCTATAATATCTAGAGAAAGACTTCTCTATCATGTCAGGACTATTTGCAAAATCCAGCACGAAAGTATCATGTTTCTGCGGATGACATCTATTCAACCTAGACAATGTCTGAACAGCCTTAATATCATAAAGCATCTTATCTACGTACATCGTATGTAACAGAGGCTCATCGAAACCAGTCTGGAACATATCAGCAACAATAAGCATCCGGTATGGATCGGTCTTAAGCATCTTTGGAATCTTCGCATCTGGAAAACCGTTTAATCCAGCAGATGTTAACGCAGGTTCTTGATCTTGATATTTATGCTCACCAGAGAAAGCAACGATTGTCTTATAAGGACTGTGTCTGGCTGAAAGGCATTTATTAATTGCATAGTAATATTCTATACAACGAGGAATACTCGATGTTACAACCATAGCACGGGCTTGTCCACCGATCTTTCCCTTTGAAATAACCTGCTCGTGGAAATGTTCAACCATCATTTCTGCTTTCTGTGAGATAGTATAGCTATCACTTTCGACAAAAGCACGTAGCTTTTTCTGGGCACGTTTCTTATCAAACATCGGATCATCCTGCACCGTCTTCATCAACTTATAGTAGCTTGAAATTGGTGTGTAATATTTCAGCACATCAAGAATAAAGCCTTCTTGAATTGCCTGTTTCATTGTGTACGAGTGGAACGGTCTGTGCTGCGCTTCTCCATCTTCGTTCAAAACAGGATTGCCGTTTTCATCAACAACAAGTGTGCCAAAAGTCTCCAATGTCTTGTTCTTTGGAGTTGCTGTAAATGCAAAATAACTGGCATTCGGAAGCAATTTACGGCCTTCCATCATAGCATTTATTTTATCTTCATTATCCATTTCGTCTTCCGAAGCAAGGCCTGAAAGGGCCAAGTTCATCTGTGCAGAGTTCCGTCCATTTTGGCCGGAATGAGCCTCATCAATGATAACTGCGAAATGATTTGTTTTATGCGTGGCTCCAATATCAGGCACAACATACGGAAATTTTTCTACTGTTGTAATGATAATTCTTTTTCCATCTTGAATAGCTTTTCTTAGATCACCTGAATGTTCTGCCCATGCAACCGTATTAGCCACCTGCATGAACTGCTTGATATTGTCTCGAATCTGCTTATCAAGGATGCGACGGTCCGTAACAACAAGTACAGAATCAATCATTGGATGTCCATCTTTTTCAAGGCCAATAAGCTGATGCGCCAACCATGCTATTGAATTAGATTTCCCGGAGCCTGCACTATGCTGAATCAGATATCTCTTTCCCACACCATTAGTTTTAATGTCTGCAAGTAGTTTTTCTACACAATCCAACTGATGATAACGAGGAAAAATCTGCTTTGCTGATTTTTTCTTGGTTTCAGGATCTTCTTCAATAACAACCTGTGCATAATTTTCAATGATGCGACTAAGTTTATCCTTAGTAAGAATCTTCTTCCAAAGATAATCCGTCATAAGTCCATCTCGGTTTGGCGGATTACCAGCTCCATCGTTGTAACCTTTATCAAATGGGAGAAACCAACTCTTCTTCCCATCCAATTTCGTACAGAACTTAACACGTGCATCATCCACAGCAAAATGCACCATACAACGTTTTAATTGAAACAATAGCTCTCGTGGATCACGATCATCCTTGTACTGTTGAACTGCGTCATCAACATTCTGCTTCGTGAGCTGGTTCTTCAACTCAAAAGTGATAACTGGAAGTCCATTGATAAATATACACATATCCAGTGCCAGTCTTGTAGAATCATTTGAATACATCAGCTGGCGAGTTATACTGAAAATATTCTTCTCGTACATTTCTTTCGCCTTAGCATTATTTTCTGTAGGCGTAAGATAAAACATAATCAAATTTGCCGGATATACCTTCACTCCATTACGAAGTACGTCAATGACACCTCTCTTTGCAATTTCACCCTGCAGGCGATTCAGAAACTGTTTCTTTTTTATATCAGTTTTGAATACACCAAGCTTCTCTAATGCATCCGGCTGCGTATCCTGAAGAAAGCGGAATAATCTTGTCTCATCAATGGCATAATCGCGATTGTAATCAACATTCGTTCCTTGTTCATAATCATTCTGATTAACAAGCCAATTGACGATTATAGATTCTAAACCGTCTTCTTTGGTATTTGAAAATTGCATACCTAATCCTCCTGTTCCTCGTCTACATCAAAATCTACATCTCCTAAATCACTATCTGCAGATTCATCTGTAAATTCATATTCCGGTATTTCTATGTCACGAACATCTATATTACCTGTCACTACGTCTGAGATAAGTCTATTCTTTAATTCGTGCAAACCAGAAATTTCCGACTTTTTTATTTCAATCAATTCATCAATCTTTGATAATGTTGAATCTAATTTCTTTAAGATTTCTTCTTGTTCCTTTATTACTGGAATGCCAAGTGTGAAATTCTTAATATAATTTGCAGAAATTCTCTTTTGTCCTGCGGAACCAGTCATTACGCGTTCACCTAATTTTCTAAAGTGCTGCGTCATTGTTATCATGTATAAATAACGTGACAAAATTTCGTCACCAGGTCTTAAATTAATGAATTCTGTGGTTCCAAAGCCAATTTCAGTATCGAGTGTATCCAGACATGCACCTTTTCCATTCTCAAAACAAGGAGTTATCTTTGCTACAACAACATCGCCTTTTGCGAAAGATGAATACCCAGATTTAATTTCCTTTAACGGTCTTTTAATAGAACAATCAATTTCTCCGCGCTCTGAAACATTTTCCATTGGTAAAAACGTGAGCAACTCTTCGTCATCCAAAACTTTTACAATATCTGCTACAGAAGCATTAATCTTTGCAACTCTCTTGATCGGCATAACTTCCCATGTCGATGGAATATCACCAAGCCAATATATTCCACTAGACTTCATGTCACCATGATGAAACCCATGTAAAATCCCACTGTCTATTGTTGAATTTCGCAATTCACATAGACTTTCAATCTCTTTTTTCTTAATATTTATTAGCTTATTAATTCCAGAAACTTTCCAGTCCAAAAAGCGAACGATTTGTTCTTGTTCATCGTGTGGAGGGACAGGTAAAAGAATATTCTTCATTTCACTGTATCTTGTAGTCCAAAGATCTGCAACAATTCCTCGACCATAATGGTAATACTCCTCAGAAAATGGCTGACTACGCATAAGATAATGCACATACTTGTTGTCCCAACTGTTCCTTGGAGTTAATACTATGTTTATCAAAGATACCGAACCATCTAATTCAGATACACCACATGATCCTTTTCTGTCAGAACGGCTATTAATTACAAAATCCCCTGAACAAACAAGTTTTCTATTATCTCCAGAGTCGGATTTTGCAGCATTAGCCAACTGCGGTACTATTCCCAGCTTTGTTACTGACAAAGGTGAATAGTCCGCATCGGATACTTTTGTTTTCCTTTCAGAGAAAAGAGAACCGATCTTTTTACATTCCCAATGTTCGGGTATTGATCCAAGCCAACCAGTGGGAGCCTCTACCATAGATTTGTATTCACCCATTATAAAATTCCTCCCATAATATCAGCCATCATTCCATCCGCTTCTTTTTCCAGTGAGTTAAGACTTTTTATAATTTCTGACATTTCACGAAGTTCTACTGGCTTGTAGAAATACTTTGTAAAGCTGATTTCGTAGCCAATCTGTGTCTTTTTCTCATCAATATAAGCATCTGGAGCGTAGGTAAGAACTTCGTTTTGCATAAATGCTTCGATTCCGCCTTCGTATGTGAATGGGATATTCTCAGTGTCACGAAGTTCAGTGTCTGGCTCATTGGTGGCTACAGCGGTTGCATCTTTCTCAGTAATAAATGGACGCACTTTATTAAGTTGTGCTTTCTTGAGCTTTGTCGCTTTTGCAAACGCTATCCAATCATCAAGTGGAGCAGTAGCAGAGGCTTTTGCAATGGCAGCCGTTACTGTCTCGTATTCATCCGTTTTCTTGAAAGTATCCGTAGGAATCATGCGTTCTGGGAACACTCTTAAACGAAGAGGTCTTTCTACAGTTACATTCCAATAAGCAAAGTCATTATTATCAAATATCTTGCTAACTTCACTTTCTTCCATATCAAGAAAGATACGCATAATCTCTTTACGAATGTCAGGTGTGAACTCGCAGTTCTTTTTACCCATATTTTTACGAAGTGGTGACTTCATAGCAGTTGCGTCTATCAACTGAATCTTGCCCTTTCTACGTTCTTCTTTTTTATTAGAAAGAATCCAAATAAACGTACCAATTCCTGTATTGTAGAACATGTTTTCAGGAAGTGCGATGATAGCCTCAACAAGGTCGTTTTCAATAAGATATCTACGTGCATTGCTTTCTCCGCTACCAGCGTCGCCTGTAAAAATAGAAGATCCATTATGAACTTCCGCAATTCTACTTCCTAGAGGAGTATCTTTCTTCATTTTTGAGACATTGTTCAGAAGGAACAACAGCTGCCCATCACTGGTTCTCGGAATCATCGAAAGTTGAGTTCCATCTTCCAGATAAGCATTAAATCTGCTATCAAGAATATCCTTTTTACCTCCCATTTTTTCGGCATCGGTTTTCCAGCTCTTTCCATAAGGGGGATTTGCTAGCATAAAATCAAACTGGCGAGTTGCATTTCCATCTGCAGACAATGTGGAACCATAAGCAATATGATCCGCTTGATCTCCATCACCTTTCAAAAGCATATCAGCTTTACAAATAGCATATGTTTCAGGCTGAACTTCTTGTCCAAACAAATGAATAGAAACATTTTTACCACGTCTTTTTGCAATATTCAAAAGTCTATCTTGCGCTACAGTGAGCATGCCCCCTGTTCCACAAGCTCCATCATAACATGAATATGTTGCATCCATAATCTGATCTGCTACCGGAACAATAATAAGGTCAGCCATTAGTTCAACAACATCACGAGGTGTCCAGTGTTCACCTGCTTCCTCGTTATTTTCTTCATTAAACTTACGAATCAGTTCTTCAAAAATAGTCCCCATTCCATGATTATCCAACGCTGGTAGCTTGATGGTAGTCATTGTATCGTCCGTATAGACTGGCTTTGGGCTCAGGTTGATGGTCGGAGAAACAAACTTTTCAATAACAGCACCAAGAATGTCTGCATCAATCATTGTGTCAATCTGATTACGAAACTTGAATTTCTCCAAAATTTCCTGAACGTTAGGAGAAAAACCATCAAGATATGCTTCAAAATCAGCTTTAAGTGTCTGTTTCTTTGCACGACTTGTCAGATCTTTCAGCAAGAACGGAGAAGCATTACAAAACGCCTGATCTGCAGCATTGCACAGGGCCGGCCACTGGTTTGTAATACCAGCCTTATCCATAGTATCTTTCATTTTAAGAACGTCTGTTTTTGTATCTTCTAACATTGCATCCAAACGACGAATAACTGTCATCGGGAGAATTACGTCACGATACTTACCACGTACATATACATCCCTTAAACAATCATCTGCAATTCCCCAAATAAAACTCACTATTGAGTTTTGAATTTGATTATCCATATAAATTTACCTTTAACCTTTCATCTGTTTGCTTTGTAACCTTATCAATTTTAAATTATTAGGTGTCCGTTAATCTGGTCTCATTAATTTTCTGTGCCAGAATTGTCATCAGCAGCCCCTCCGGAGCGAATCCAATCATCAACTTCTGATAACTTAAATTTCCAGAGGCGGCCCACCTTATAAGCAGGCATATTTCTTTTTGCAATCCATTGTAAAATTGTATCTCGTCCAACTCCAAGATACTCCTGCACTTCTTTCAGTGTCGACCATTTTTCAATAATCTGTTCCTTCACTTTGAACCTCCGTTTTAGTCTCTCTTATACTTAGCATCTATAGTTACACTAAAAATTGTATCTCTTTTTGGAAAACAGTTCTGTCCATCAGCATCCTGCATTTCCCATTTACAATATGTAATTCCATCAAAGCCACGGCCATCTATGGTCGTGGTTATTTTTATACTCTGATTCGGCTTTATATCTGGTAATTCAATTACAGACGGATTAGCTTCTGGGCGATCTTTATCGCCTCGCATATATACCAGTTTTCTTCCAGTCCAAACCAGCTTACCTGTATTTATAATTTCCCACTGATGAATAACTTTTTCATAGCTTTGAATCACATGTATTCGATTGTAAAAGGCATTAACACTATCACCTATATATAAAGGCTGAGGCAATGCACCTGTTATTTCTTCGCTATTGTTTGTCTTCTCAGCTTCATATGTCATAGCAAGAATATCGTCAACATCGTCTGTCCCATTAATCAATTCCTGCATCTGACGGGTCAACGCAACACATAGCGCTTTTTTATTACAATCTTTTTTTTCCGGAATACCAAAGTCAATGATTACTCCCTCTTCATCTGTAATGTTCTCCTCAAAAAAAGTTATTAACTCTTGCGTTCTATCCGTACTAGCAAATCCTGATTTCAGCTCATCTGTAAAAGGTTTTCCGCCAGAATACAGCTGCTTCGCATAACTATCAGAAATATAACCATTTCCAGCAGCTTTGAACATTTCTTTCACAAAAGCTTTTTGACTTTTAATTTTTTTGCAATAAGGTCTTACGCCTTTGCAAAGCCTTGAAAGATTCAATCTGGCACCTCCTTTTCTGAGTAAATATAGTTTCTCATTTTTATTATATTACTTAAACCAGCGAAAATCAACCCATTGTGGCATTAACAATTTGTAAATCATTATAAACCAACTTTAACAGACATTTGATATGAGTGTCTTCATAAGTGTCCAAAGTGTCTTTTTTTCAGTGTTCTGCCCCAATTCCAAGTGTCTTTTCCAATTGATAAACTTAAATCATCAAGATTAAGGCAGGTGATTTTAATGACAAAATCAGAAAAAAGAATGTGGCTCACCAACATCGAGAATGCCGCTGATGCTGTGGCAGCCGAGTATGGTTCTGAAGTAGCCCAATCTGTATTCCAACGTTACGACTCTCATGGAACATACGATTTAAGCCCTTGCTACTACAGTGAAGTTTTCGCTGATTTGGAGCTTATCGCAAACGACAACTAAAACAAAACGCCCTGAGCAAGGCGTAAAACTACTTTCTTGATCATCAACTCACCATCTTCGTGGCCACGTGGTGTGTTCGTAGCTGATGAACAAGAGAACATTATCAATAGAGTGCCAGCTTACGAACGGCTGGTCACCGAAAAGAAGCGGAGTTATCCGCATGAGGTGACCATCTTATGAAAAACACTGGCAGCCATAACGGTTATCTCCGCTTCGGTTCAAATGCCGAAAGGAGAAAATTGAATGGCAATCAAAGACAATCAAAGTAAACAGTATCGTATCTACATCAAAGAATCTAAAAGCTGGGTGGATGTAAACAAGGAGTTCTACACGAACTACTATCGTGACATCAATTCCTATCGCAAGCGTCAGCAGGAGCATGGCCGTTGTGTCTGCCCTGCAAGCAAACGCTATTTATGCGACATGGACTGTATGACCTGTCCGTATGCCAAGGCTGGCGACCAGCTTTCTCTCGATAATACCGTAAGCGACGGTGAAGGAAATGAAAAGAGCTGGCTTGATGACATGCCGGATGAATCCACAGCTATCGCTGAATTAATGGAGGATGCAGAACTTCTCCGTGCCCTCTATGCAAAGCTGAATGAGCTGGACCCGGAAGGCCGTCTTATCTGCCAGCTTATTATGGAAGGAAAATCTGAGCGTGACTGTGGCATGGAAATGGGGCTCTCCCGTAATACCTTTGTATACCGCAGGGACAAGCTACTCCAGAAGCTTCGCTCAGATCTGAAAGATTACATCTAATTTGAATGGTCGTCCTCTGATATTTCGGGGGACGATTTTTCTTTTCAAAAAACTTTTTATAATTTTTCGGCCAAACGGCCATCTCACCTCCATTGAGTAGTGTAAGGCGAAACAAAGCGACCTACAGAAAGCGAGGTGAACACAGTGAAACAGACCTTTCACAACAGAAGCGGCACTGACGTAGAAGTAATTGCTACTCTCACAGCAATCAGTCAGGTATCCGCAAGAATGGCGAAGAATCTTAGACTCATCGCCGCACAGAGGCAATCCGAGGAAGGAGGAACAACAAATGGCAAAAATGAACGATATGGCTATGACCATCGAAGAACTGAGAAATGCTGCCGCTGCTATTAACGATGCAGCAAACTGGCTTGCACAGCAGTTTACATCCGATGTTCAGCAGCAAAGAGAAAATATTGATGCTAATACAGAGGAAAAATCAAAACCTGCACTGACCCTTGAGGAGGTTCGAGCTGTTCTGGCTGACAAATCTCGTGCTGGGCATACGGCTGAGATTCGAGAACTTCTTAAAAAATATGGTGCAAGCAAGCTGTCACTCGTAGATCCAAAACATTATGAAGCCCTGCTCAGGGAAGCGGAGGTGCTCTAATATGTCGCCTAAAGGACATGCACTCCTTTCCGCATCCTCTTCTGACAGATGGCTTCACTGCCCACCGTCAGCAAGGCTTTGCGAAACCTATGAGGATAAAGGTAGTGATTATGCTGCAGAAGGTACCGACGCACACGCTCTTTGTGAGTACAAGCTCCGTAAAGCTCTCGGCATGGAAGCTACTGATCCAACCAAAAGTCTCGACTGGTACAACGCCGAAATGGAAGATTGTGCCACCGGGTACGCCAGCTTTATTATGGAGCTTTTGGAAGATGCCAAGCAGACCTGCTCCGATCCAGTTGTTCTGATTGAACAACGAGTGGACTTTTCCCGTTGGGTGGAACAAGGCTTCGGAACCTCAGATGCTATTCTCATCAGCGATGGAACTATGCACGTGATTGATTACAAACACGGTCTTGGAATCCTTGTTTCCGCTGAAGACAATCCACAGATGAAATGCTACGCCCTTGGCGCTCTGGAGCTTTTCGATGATATTTATGACATCGATACGGTCAGCATGACCATCTACCAGCCCAGGCGTCAGAACGTTTCTACCTATGACGTCAGTAAGGATGACCTGTATCAGTGGGCCGATGAAGTTCTGAAACCTACCGCCGACCTCGCCTTTGCCGGTGATGGAAATTTCCTGTGCGGTGAATGGTGCGGATTCTGCAAGGCAAAGCACGAATGCAGGGCCAGAGCAGAAGCCAATCTTTTACTCGCACAGCACGATTTCAAACAACCACCTCTGTTGGAAGATTCAGAAATCGAAGTTATCCTTTCCCATGTCGATGAACTGGTCTCCTGGGCCAACGACATCAAGGAGTATGCACTTCAGCAGGCAATCAGCGGTAAAGAATGGACAGGCTGGAAACTGGTCGAGGGTCGCTCCAACCGCAGATATACCAACGAAAACGCCGTATCTAAAGCTGTCGAAGCTGCTGGTTTTGACCCTTATGAAAAGAAGCTACTTGGTATCACTGCTATGCAAAAGCTACTCGGCAAATCTCGCTTCGAGGAACTCCTTGCAGCCTATATTGAAAAGCCACAAGGCAAACCTACTCTTGTGCCGGAAAGCGATAAACGCCCGGCAATGAACACAGCAAAAAATGATTTTATGGAGGAATATGACAATGAGTAAAAATGTAAAAATGACAAATCCCATGAAGGTTATCACTGGTCCTAACACACGCTGGAGCTATGCCAACGTCTGGGAACCTAAGTCCATCAACGGTGGCACTCCGAAATATAGTGTCAGCCTGATTATCCCGAAATCCGACACAAAGACTGTTGCAAAGATTGAAGCTGCTATCGAGGCTGCATACCGTGAAGGTGAAGCAAAGCTCAAGGGCAATGGTAAGTCCGTACCAGCTCTTTCCGTACTTAAAACGCCACTTCGTGACGGAGATCTTGAGAGACCGGACGATCCTGCATACGCTGGCAGCTACTTTGTGAATGCAAATGCAACCTCTGCACCTGGTATCGTAGATGCAGACCGCAATCCTATCCTCACCCGTTCTGAGGTTTACTCTGGAGTCTACGGTCGTGCCAGCATCAGTTTTTACGCTTTCAACAGCTCTGGCAATAAAGGCATCGCCTGCGGTCTTAACAATCTGCAGAAGATTCGTGATGGCGAGCCTCTTGGTGGTAAGGCATCTGCTGAATCCGACTTCGCAACTGATGACGATGATGATTTCCTTGATTAATGGAGGTGATAAACTATGGAGACAATCATGATTAGTACGATTCTTGTAAACATCTGTATCGGCTGCTTCGCTTGTGTGGGACTTGCTACTGCGGTCTCTATCATTCAGAGCATCATAAATGACCACAAGCGTGAAAAGCGTGAACAGGAAAAGGACAAGCGTGACCTCGAATACCACGAGAAGCGCATGAAGGACTTTAAGTAATTTATCAACCCAATGGCGGTGGCCCCACTGCCACCATCGACATTTTTCGACAAAAGGAGACAATCTATGAATGAATTTGTAGAAACTTTGAATCTCTTTATTGGCAATGTCATCGCCTATACCTTTTTGGTAGCGGTATATGGTTTCATCATCTACAACGTAGGGAAAGTCATTCTCTACCTTATCCGCTATGCGATATACCACATTCGTCGTGACATCAATAAATATAAATCCAATAAAGATAAACAGTAACAAGGCAGGCGGCAGGGATTTCTCTGCTGCCTGTTTTATAGAAAGGACAAGCTCATGAAAACACTTAGTATCGATATCGAAACCTACAGTGATGTGCCACTTCAGAAAACTGGAGTATATCGCTATGTAGAGTCACCTGATTTTGAAATCTTACTCTTTGCCTACAGTATAGATAGCCAGCCTGTTCAAGTCATCGATCTTGCCTGCGGAGAACAGATTCCAAAAGAGATCCTTCTTGCCCTAGAGGATGAATGTGTCATCAAGTGGGCCTTCAACGCTACCTTTGAGCGAATCTGTCTTTCTCGCTTCTTAGGTTATCCGACCGGAGAATATCTGAAACCGGAAAGCTGGCGTTGCTCTATGATATGGTCTGCCACGATGGGGCTTCCACTCTCCTTGGAAGGTGTCGGCGCTGTTCTGGGACTTGAAAAGCAAAAACTCTCAGAAGGTAAAGATCTCATCAAATACTTCTGCCAGCCTTGTGCTCCTACCAAAGCCAATGGTCAACGCACACGTAACCGCCCTTTCCACGCTCCGGATAAGTGGGTCATGTTCAAGAAATATAACATCCGTGATGTAGAAACGGAAATGGGCATCCAGCAGAGACTCGCAAAGTTCCCGGTTCCAGCTCAGAGCTGGGATGAATACCATCTGGATCAAAAAATCAATGATCGTGGCGTCCGCTTGGATATGGATCTTGTTGCTGCCGCCATTGAGATGGATACTCGCTCTCGAAAAGAACTTACAGATACTATGAAAACAATCACGGAACTTGAAAATCCGAACTCCGTCCAGCAGATGAAGGCATGGCTTTCCGATAATGGACTGGAAACAGATACTCTTGGTAAGAAAGCTGTCACAGAGTTACTGAAGTCCGCTCCTCCAACGCTCGCACAAGTTCTCACCTTAAGGCAGCAGCTAGCCAAATCCTCCGTCCGCAAATATCAGGCAATGGAAAAGACCGTTTGTGCCGATGGTCGTGCCCGTGGCATGTTCCAATTTTATGGAGCCAACCGCACTGGAAGATTTTCCGGTCGTAATATTCAGCTGCAAAATTTACCACAAAACCACCTAGCAGATCTTGCAGAAGCACGCTCGCTGGTACGCTCTGGCGACTTTGAAGCCGTTAAACTCCTCTACGAAGATGTGCCGGATACACTCTCACAGCTTATCCGCACCGCTTTCATCCCCAGAGAAGGTACACAATTCATGGTGGCTGACTTTTCTGCTATTGAAGCTCGTGTCATCGCATGGTTTGCCGGTGAAAAATGGCGACAGGATGTCTTTGCCAAAGGTGGCGACATCTACTGTGCCTCTGCAAGTCAAATGTTTAAGGTTCCTGTTGAAAAACACGGTATCAATGGCCACCTCCGTCAAAAAGGTAAAATTGCAGAACTTGCCCTTGGATACGGTGGTTCTGTGGGTGCACTAAAAGCAATGGGCGCTCTGGATATGGGGCTTACCGAAGATGAACTTCCACCGCTGGTGGATGCATGGCGACAGTCCAATCCAAGCATCGTCAAATTCTGGTGGAATGTGGACCGTGCCGTCATGGAAGCTGTAAAGTTCAAACATACTACCTCACAATATGGTCTTACCTTCTCCTGCAGAAGCGGTATGCTTTTTATCACTCTCCCATCAGGAAGGAAACTGGCATATGTGAAACCGAAGATTGGGACGAATAAATTCGGTGGTCAGTATATTACCTATGAAGGCATCGGAAGCACCAAGAAGTGGGAACGTCTTGATTCCTACGGTCCGAAATTTGTCGAAAACATCGTACAGGCCACTGCCCGTGATATTCTTTGCTACGCTATGCAAACACTCCGCTGTTGTTCTATTGTTATGCATATTCACGATGAAATTGTCATCGAAGCTGATCCTAGTATGTCCTTAGACGCAGTTTGTGAACAAATGGGCCGCACACCTCCTTGGGCCAAAGGGCTACTGCTAAGAGCCGATGGCTATGCGACACCATTTTATAAAAAAGATTAGATTTTTTCGGCCAAACGTCAAACTCATCTCCATTTAGTAGTGGAGATAAAAATTTCATTTCTGTTTACATCAAAATGAGGCGTTCATCTCCAATGGATATTAGAGATGGACGTCCTTTCTTCATGTCCATCCGGAAAGGAGGAACCCGACATGTCAATCAGCAAATATAACAGCGAAGGCTACCCTGATCCTACTGCTTTTGGCGCACTTTCTTCTATCGAGAATGAAGCCCGTGCACTACGTGCTTTCAGTCCAATCGTATATATATGCTCTCCCTTTGCCGGAGACATTGAAAAGAATGTAGTTGCTGCCAGAACGTACAGCCGCTTTGCTGTGGAACAAGGATACATTCCTATCGCACCACACCTGCTGTTTCCACAGTTTTTAGATGATAGCGACCCCAAAGAACGTGAACTTGGTCTCTTCTTCGGGAATGCCATCATGAGCAAATGCTCTGAGGTCTGGGTCTTTGGAAATCATATTTCTTCAGGTATGGAAGCAGAAATCAAACGAGCCAAGTGGAAAAATTACCGCCTGCGCTATTTCACAGAGAATCTTGAGGAGGTTTAACACATGTACGAAGTAAAAGAAAATTCAAGAATATTAAAGGACGGAACTGAAATCACAACCTACATCAGGGATGTGGTCAGCTGCAATATCTTAGAGGTCGAGGCTGGAACCACCGGTTATTGCGGTGGCGATACCGGTCATGGCGGTCGCACTTATTTTCGCATTCAGGATGCAGCTTGCACAGATATGGAAATCCATAGCTATACCACTCGCTGCGGTAGTAATGGTTTTGAAGTCTGCCTCGGTGGTGACTGCGAGTTAGAAACCATGATTCGAGCTTTGAAATTTATCACCAAGGTTCTCGAAGAAGAATCCAAGGAGGTGTATGACTAATGTTCACCATTTAGTCTGCAGATGTTACCGGCAATCCCGGTAACTGTTCCTACCCACACAAGCATGTCATCTTAGATGAGGACAGCCTGAAAGCTGCTATCTGCCACGACTATGTCTGTGCCGAATATAAAAACAGCTACCGCAACGGTGACAACTTCATTGGCAGCGACTGCCTTCCTGTAGATTGCGATAATGATCACTCTGAAAATCCGGATGACTGGGTTACTCCTGATGATATTATGCAGGCTTTTCCGGGTGTCAGTTTTGCTATCCACTATAGCCGCTACAACAATCGTGAGAAAAATGGGAAAGCAGCAAGACCGAAGTTCCATGTGCTGTTTCCAATCGATTATATATCGGACGCCTCCATCTACAGCAATATGAAAAAACTGGTCAATTCCATATTCCAATATTTTGACACGCAGGCACTGGACGCTGCACGATTCTTCTTTGGAACAACTGCTGCGGATGTTGCAATCTATCCGGGGCGCATGAATCTGACTGAGTTTTTGGATGAGGACCTGTTCGATGAGGATCTGCCGGAAGGTCAATACGATGGTTTTGCCATTCCGGAAGGAAGTCGTAATGCAACTATGTCTCGTTTTGCCGGTCGTGTAATCAAAAAATACGGTGACTGTGACAAGGCATATCAAGCATTTATAGAAGAATCAACAAAGTGCACACCTCCACTGGAAGCATCTGAGCTTACAACTATCTGGCACAGTGCACAGCGTTTTTATGCAAGACTCTCCCAGCAGGATGGCTACATTGCCCCAGAAGTATATAATGATCCTTCCTGTTACAAGCCTGGAGACTATTCTGACGTAGGACAAGCTGAGGTGTTGGCAAAATACTTCTCCGGTGAGCTTCGATACTCTCCGGCAACCCACTTCATCCGATATTCTGATCATTACTGGCAGGAATCCGAACCAGGTGCACAAGCCGTGGCTCATGAGCTTACCAGAAGGCAGCTGAAGGAAGCTGGTAACGATATGCTCGAAGCTCTCGACAAATTAAAAAACTCCGGTGCACAGTCCCTGCTTGATTCCATGTCTAAGTCCAAGGCAGAACAGCTGATGAATGAGAATCAGATGGAAGCCTACCAGGAATTTATGGCCGCAAAAGCATATCAACAGTTTGCTGTAAAGCGCAGAGATTCCAAGAATATTACTTCCACGCTAAAAGAGTCCCGTCCAATGCTAGAGATCTCACCTCGTGACCTTGATGCTGATTGCTTTGCTCTGTGTACACCAGAAGCAACCTATGACTTGCGTAAAGGAATGGCTGGTGCACGAGAACACCTGCCGGAAGATTTCATTACCAAAATTACATCGGTATCTCCGAATTATAAGGGCCAGCAGATTTGGCTGGACTGCCTTGACCTTATCTTTCAGGGTAATCAGGAACTCATCGATTATGTTCAGATGATTTGTGGTCTGGCTGCTATCGGCAAGGTCTATGTGGAGGCACTCATCATTGCCTACGGGGATGGACGCAATGGTAAGTCCACCTTCTGGAATGCTATCTCCAGAGTGCTCGGTCTTTACTCCGGTAACATTTCTGCAGATACGCTCACTGTCGGATGCCGCAGAAACATTAAACCGGAAATGGCTGAGGTCAAGGGTAAAAGACTCCTCATTGCTGCCGAGATGCAGGAAGGTGCTCGTCTGAACGATTCCACCGTCAAGCAGCTCTGCTCCACCGATGATGTCTTTGCTGAGAAAAAGTACAAGGACCCGTTCTCGTTCAAACCATGTCACACTCTCGTACTCTACACCAACCATCTGCCTCGTGTCTCTGCATCCGATGATGGTATTTGGAGACGACTTATTGTCATCCCATTCAATGCCAAAATTACAGGAAGCAACGACATCAAGAACTATAGCGAGTATCTTTATGACAATGCTGGCGGTAGCATTTTGGCGTGGGTCATCGAAGGTGCCAAGAAAGTCATCGAGTCTGATTACCAGATTCCCGTGCCGGAGTGTGTACAGAATGCCATTGATGAATATCGTAGCCAGAACGATTGGTTTGGTCACTTTCTTTCTGACAAATGTGAAATTGACCCGTCCTACAAAGAAAGCTCTTCTTCTCTTTATCAGGCCTACCGCAACTATTCTCTGGATTGCAACGAGTATGTGCGCAGTACCGCTGACTTCTACTTTGCATTGGAGAAAGCTGGCTTTGAGCGAGTTACCATGAACAGAAAGCGTTACTTTAAGGGTCTGCGCTTACGTGAGGACACCGGTGCAGACGAGGATTTTATGAATTAAGGCCACTTATGACAAGGTGTATCAAGGTGTTTTATAAAACTTTTCTTAGACCTATAAAATTATGAATAAGAAAAAGTATGAAAAATACCATTGATACACCTTGCACATCTTCAATTTAACGGCCTGATGGAGGACAAGTATGTTAGAAAAAACAATAGAAAAGAAATTGACAACTGCAGTAAAAAAGGCTGGTGGTATTGCACCAAAGTTCGTGTCTCCTTCTTTCGCAGGGATGCCCGACCGTCTGGTCTTATTACCTGATGGGAAGTTTGCCTTCGCAGAATTAAAGGCACCTGGAGAATCCCCACGCCCACTGCAAAAGGCACGGCACAGACTCCTTCGCTCTCTGGGCTTTCGAGTCTATGTGATTGATAGCGTCGAACAGATTGGAGGAATGATTGATGAACTTCGCACCTCATGATTACCAGGCCTATGCCATTAACTATATTGAGACACATTCTGTAGCCGCCGTCTTGCTCGATATGGGTCTTGGAAAAACAGTCATTTCTCTGACTGCCATCGCCGATCTGTTATTTGATAGTTTTGAAGCCCACCGCATTCTTGTGATTGCCCCACTTCGAGTAGCAAGAGACACATGGCCCGCTGAAATCAAAAAATGGCAGCATCTGAAGCACCTGACTTTTGCTATCTGCGTCGGATCACCGAAAGAACGAAAAGCCGCTTTGATGGCCAGAGCCGATATAACAATCATCAACAGAGAAAATCTTCAATGGCTTATCGAGTCCAGTGGATTTCCCTTCGACTACGATATGGTGGTCATCGACGAGCTCTCTTCCTTCAAGAATCACAATTCAAAGAGGTTCAAATCTCTGCTGAAGGTAAGACCCAGCATCAAGCGCATCATTGGCCTGACCGGAACACCAAGTAGTAATGGTCTCATGGATTTGTGGGCCGAGTTTCGATTACTGGATTTAGGAAAACGCCTCGGTCGCTTCATTACCGAGTACCGAAACAACTACTTTGTACCAGACAAAAGGAATGGTCAGATCATCTATTCCTATAAGCCACAGCCCTACGCGGAGGAACGTATCTATAGTCAAATTTCTGATATCACCATTTCCATGAAATCAACAGACCATCTGCAGATGCCTGAACTCATCTCTTCCGAGTATGAGGTTCATTTATCCGAAGATGAAGTTGCCAGATACGAGGAATTAAAGAGCGACTTGGTGTTAGAACTCCCTGATGGAGAAATCACCGCAGCAAATGCCGCTTCTCTCACCGGAAAATTGTCCCAGCTTGCAAATGGTGCCATTTATTCCGACACTAGTGACATCATCGAATTTCATGACAGAAAGCTGGATGCTCTGGAGGACATCATTGAATCCGCCAATGGCAAACCTGTTCTTGTAGCCTATTGGTTCAAGCACGACCTTAACCGTATCAAAAAGCGCTTTGATGTAAGAGAGATAAAATCCAGCAAGGACATCGCCGACTGGAATGCCGGAAAAATCCCGGTCGCAGTCATCCACCCTGCATCCGCCGGTCATGGACTCAATCTACAGGCTGGCGGTTCCACCCTTATCTGGTTCGGGCTGACATGGTCACTGGAATTATATCAGCAGACCAACGCTCGACTTTGGAGACAGGGACAAGCCTCCGGAACCGTGGTGATAGAGCATATCATCACAAAAGGAACCATTGATGAGCGTATTTTGAAGGCTCTCTCCAAGAAGAAGCTGACACAGAATGCCCTTATCGATGCGGTAAAAGCAAATCTATGACAGTCTTTGACAAAACACGACAATCCGTGCAAATCCGAGGGAAATAAAACAATTCGGAGGTAAAGCATGAACGCAAAAGAATATTTATTACAGGCTCGCTATCTTGATGAACGCATCACATCAAAGACTCAACAGATTACATCCTTAAATGATCTTGCTACCAAATGTACTTCTACCATTTCAGATATGCCGAGAAACCCAAATCACGGTGGTTCCAGAATGGAAGATGCCATTTTGAAAATCATTGATTTGGAGGATGGCCTGAAGAAAGACATCGAAAAGCTGGTGGATTTAAAGAAAGAAATCATGGGTGTTATCCATGCTGTTCCCAACGTAGAATATCAGATGCTACTGGAAAAACGCTATCTCTGCTTCATCACTTGGGAACAGATAGCAGTGGATCTGAACTACTCTATGCAACACATACATCGTATGCATAGCGCAGCATTAAAAGAAATCGTGGTTCCACATATAGATGAGAGTTAATGTGATAGAATGAGAGTCCTTTCTTATGATAATATTACAATAGCGAAAGTGATAATCGCAGAGAGCCTTGTGGGAGTCAATCCTACAGGGCTTTTCTTATGCCAAAACGGAAGGAGGAATACGATGCCAAGAAAGCCAAAACGTCCCTGCTCCTATCCCGGATGCCCTAATCTGACAGACGGACGCTTCTGTCCAGTGCATGAAAAGACGGAAGCCAAACGCTACGAGAAGTACGACAGAGATCCAGCTACCAAACGTCGCTACGGACGTGCATGGAAACGTATCCGTGACAGCTATGCTGCTGCCCATCCTCTTTGTGAGAGGTGTCTTGAGAATGATGTCTACACACCAACCGAGCAGATACACCATGTAAAACCTCTTTCACAAGGTGGAACGCATGATAGAGAAAACTTGATGGCTCTTTGCAAATCCTGCCATGCCAAAATTCATGCAGAACATGGCGACCGTTGGCACAACCGGCAGGGGCGGTCTACTTCTCTACGGTGAAGTCACCGGGGAACGGGCGTGGGGTCTCACGCACAAAGTCGCAATTTCAAACGGGGTATATAGGCCCCTGAACTGGAGGTATAAAAATGGCTAAGGACGGTACAAACCGTGGCGGCGCTCGTATCGGCGCTGGAGCCAAGAAAAAGCCCTTAGCTGAGAGAATCGCTGAGGGAAACCCAGGCAAACGTGAGTTGACTGTCATCGACTTCACAGACAGCACCGTCGATTTAGAAGGTCAGCCGATGCCCAAACCATCCAAGATGTTATCTGCTAAGCAAAAGAACGGTAAAAAGCTGGTCGCTGCGGATGTCTATAAGAAAACATGGAACTGGCTACATGAACGTGGCTGCGCTTCTCTTGTCTCTCCAGAGCTTTTGGAGCGCTATGCCATGAGTGTTGCTCGTTGGATTCAATGCGAGGAAGCGATCACTGAGTTTGGCTTTCTTGCGAAACATCCGACCACTGGCAATGCTATCCAGTCACCCTATGTGGCTATGAGTCAGAATTTCATGAGCCAAACCAATCGTCTCTGGATGGAGATCTACCAAATCGTAAGAGAAAATTGTGCCACTGAATACAACGGAGCCACACCACAGGATGATGTGATGGAACGTCTTCTACTGGCACGGAAAGGAAATTGATATGGATTTATCGGAATTTATGAGCTTGCTAAAGAAATATCGCAGGCATTTAACCTTCCAGAAGTTTAGCACACTCAAAGGGCAGGCTAAAGCTGGTGACATAGATGCCGCTTTCAAGGGATTAAAAAAGTTATTGCATAGGAGGGCTGCATCATGCTGATTGAAAAGAAAAATGTCGCAGATCTTCTTCCTGCTGATTACAATCCCCGAAAAGATTTAAAACCCGGCGATAAAGAATATGAAAAATTAAAACGCTCCATTGAGCAGTTTGGCTATGTAGAACCGGTCATCTGGAATGCTACCACCTCTCGTGTCGTTGGTGGCCATCAGAGGCTAAAGGTCCTCATCGACATGGGCATCACGGAAGTGGAATGTGTCATTGTTGAAATGCACGAGGACAAAGAGAAAGCACTGAATGTTGCTCTCAACAAAATCAGTGGTGAATGGGATAACGACAAGTTGGCCCTTCTTATCGCTGACCTGCAAGGTGCTGACTTTGACGTCTCCCTCACCGGATTTGAACCGGAAGAACTCGAAGATCTGTTCCGTGAAGACACGAAAAAAGGTGTGCAGGATGACAATTTCGATGTGGATGCTGAGCTTGCAAAGCCGACCTTCTCAAAGGCTGGTGATCTGTGGCTCCTTGGTGATCATCGTCTTGTCTGTGGTGACTCCACGAAGCCTGAAACCTACGAGCTTCTGATGAACGGAAAGAAGGCAAATCTGGTTGTGACTGATCCCCCGTACAATGTCAATTATGAAGGTAGCGCCGGTAAGATTAAGAACGACAATATGGAAAACGATGCCTTCTATCAGTTCCTGTTTGATGCCTATACACGCATGTATGAATCGATGGCAGATGATGCTTCAATATATGTTTTTCACGCAGATACGGAGGGTCTTAACTTCCGCAGAGCTTTTGCAGATGCTGGTTTTTATCTCTCCGGCTGCTGCATCTGGAAAAAACAATCGCTTGTCCTCGGACGCAGCCCTTACCAGTGGATGCATGAGCCTTGCCTCTTCGGTTGGAAAAAATCCGGTAAGCATCAGTGGTACACCGGACGAAAAGAAACAACCATCTGGGAATTTGATAAGCCTAAAAAGAATGGTGATCATCCTACAATGAAGCCTATTCCTCTTCTAGCCTATCCGATTATGAATTCCAGCATGACTAATTCTCTGGTCCTTGATCCGTTTGGCGGTTCCGGCAGTACACTCATCGCATGCGAACAGACCGGTCGTATCTGCTATACCATTGAACTGGATGAAAAGTTCTGCGATGTTATCGTCAAACGCTACATCGAACAGGTCGGTTCCTCTGAGAAGGTCTCCGTCATCCATGATGGTTTAACCTATTCCTACGAAGAAATTGCTCCGGAGGCTGAGAATGCCACTCTTTTGTAAGTCGGTAATGTACACAATCCAGAAGGCACATATTTGTCGATGTTTTTCTCCGATATCGCTTGCTATTATGTACCTTTAGAGTGATATATGTACTACCAAAACAAAGGAGGACACCTACATGAAGATCATTTTAAACGAAACCGAAAGAAAGCCGCTGGCAGCCCTGCTTGGCGAGTACACAAACACAAAACCGCAATACCTGAGAGCTCCTTCCTACGCCTATCAGATTGGGGACCTTCTCCTGACACGCGAAGGAAACATTGAGGGTCCGAACACTGTGAGCCAAGCTGAATACGACGAACTGCTTGCTCTCTTGGATGCAAACGGCTACTGCCCGAAAGAAACAAATTTTCATCCGGCTCAGGGACCAGAAATTGAAGCAACTTCTACAGACGAAATAGGACTTACCATTACCATTCCACTTGATGATGTTAATGTTGGGAACCTCACCAACCTTCTGGATGCCAAAGGATTCCTCATCAAGCATGCCCTGCACATTGATGACCTTCGCTTTGAACTGAGTGAAGACAATATTTCCTTCCCTTGGTTCTCAGAACTTCCTGCACCGGATGAAATCCACGCCTACAGCACACTGATTGCAGCCCTTTGTAAAATGAGCAAGGATCAGAAACGAATAAGCGCCACAGAAAAACCGGTAGACAACGAACGCTACGCTTTCCGCTGCTTCCTTCTTCGCCTCGGCTTCATCGGGGACGAGTACAAAACGGGCCGCAAAATCCTGATGAGATATCTTCCGGGGAACAGCGCATTCAAAGGAGGTGAAGGCCATGCAATTTCCAAGTAAGGAACAGGTGGCCCGCCAGCGCCGCCTTTATCCAGCTGGCACTCGTATAGAGCTAGTCCAGATGGACGACGCACAGGCCCCTCCAGTGGGCACACGTGGCACCGTCATCGGTGTCGACGATACCGGAAGCATCATGGTAGATTGGGACAACGGATCTGGACTCAACATAATCTACGGTGTAGATCGCTGCCGAAAGGTTCCGACCAACGACTAAAATACACAGTTTTCTCCACGAATATTTGTGTACTATATAGCTCGAATGGACTTGCTATTATGTGCTTTTAGAGTGATATATAGTACTACCAAAAGAAAATACACATTTTTAGGAGGAACCTACCATGAAAGAAATCAAAACATTTGAAGCATCCATTAAGCAGAATGCCAAGAGCCTTAAGGAACTCAGAATCAACGCAACCTTATTCTGGGCATACAGGACCAGCAAGGAAACCGGAAACGAGCTCATCGACTTCAATGAGGTCATTTGGGATTACGACATTGAAGAAATTGCTCAGACCTTAAGAGCCAACGGCATCACCGAATTTACCATCAGCTCCACCTTTTCAAGCCTCATCGAAACCCTTGCAGCTTTCGAGAAGCAAGGCATCAGCATGGTGGGCCTTACCACAGTAAAAGCTCGCTACACCGATTGGAAAACCGGCGAGCATGCCCTCATCCCTGCAATCAAAATGACGGTAAAGGAGGCATAAACCATGTGGAAAGAAGGAACAATCGGAATTCCAAAGAAAGACGGCGGATACAAAAGCGTAAAATACTGGGTCAAGCATTTTGATGAGCCAAACGAAGATTACGGCATCAACGGTGGTAAAATTTCAAAACTCAGCTTGAAGATGGATGGTGAGTGGATTGCCAACTACGACAGAGGCTGGGATATCAAACCCACCTGCGAAGAAGCCAATCTTGCACTTAGCATCCTGCTGAACGAATTAAACTAAACCACCTGAAGAGAATATCAGGCAGGACGGTCCCAGCTGGGGCTGTTCCTCGTTATAGACATCGCCACCTGGTGACTATTTTTATTTCTGCGAAAGGAGGCGCATACATTTGCGTAAACTTGAAAACTACACACCGACACGCTTTATGGCTGCGGACTCCAGCTACAATAAACAGATGGCGGATTACGCAGTCAATTTTATCGAATGTCTCTGCCACACCAAAGGCACATGGGCCGGTAAGCCATTTGAGCTCATCGACTGGCAGGAACAGATTATAAGAGATATCTTTGGCACTTTGAAACCGAACGGCTATCGACAGTTTAACACTGCCTATGTGGAAATTCCTAAGAAAATGGGTAAGTCAGAGCTTGCTGCTGCCGTTGCCCTACTCCTTACCTGCGGTGATGGCGAAGAACGTGCCGAAGTTTATGGCTGTGCAGCTGACCGCCAACAGGCAACCATTGTATTTGATGTGGCTGCCGATATGGTACGTATGTGTCCTGCACTGAATCGGCGAGTAAAAATTCTTGCTTCCCAGAAACGTATCGTTTACCAACCGACTAACAGCTTCTATCAGGTATTGTCCGCCGAGGCTTACTCAAAGCATGGTTTCAACATTCATGGCGTTGTATTCGATGAGCTACATACTCAGCCCAACCGAAAGCTCTTTGATGTTATGACTAAGGGCTCCGGAGACGCCAGGATGCAGCCGCTTTACTTCCTTATCACAACCGCCGGAACAGATACCAACAGCATCTGCTATGAAACACATCAGAAGGCCAAGGACATCTTGGAAGGCAGAAAGATAGATCCAACTTTCTATCCTGTCATCTATGGTGCCGATGAAGCCGATGACTGGACAGATCCGGAGGTTTGGAAGAAAGCAAATCCTTCTCTTGGTATCACAGTCGGTATCGACAAAGTTGAAGCTGCCTGTGAATCTGCAAAACAGAATCCCGGCGAGGAGAATTCCTTCAGACAGCTAAGACTTAACCAGTGGGTCAAGCAGGCAGTTCGTTGGATGCCAATGGAAAAATGGGACGCCTGCTCGTTCAAGGTTGAAGAAGAATCCTTAGAGGGTCGCGTCTGTTACGGTGGTCTGGATCTTTCCTCCACCACAGATATTACAGCTTTCGTGCTGGTATTTCCTCCGCTGGATGAGGATGACAAGTTCTGTATCTTACCATATTTCTGGATACCGGAAGATACGCTTGATCTTCGAGTAAGGCGAGACCATGTTCCTTACGACGTCTGGGAACGTCAAGGCTTTCTGGAGACAACCGAAGGAAATGTTGTTCATTACGGCTACATCGAGAAATTCATCGAGCGTCTTGGAGAGCGCTTCAATATTCGTGAGATTGCCTTTGACCGCTGGGGAGCTGTTCAGATGGTTCAGAACCTTGAAGGCATGGGCTTTACTGTTGTTCCGTTCGGTCAGGGATTTAAGGATATGTCTCCACCGACAAAAGAACTCATGAAGCTGACGCTGGAGCAAAAGCTAGCCCACGGTGGTCATCCGGTGCTTCGATGGATGATGGATAACATTTATATCCGTACTGATCCAGCAGGAAATATAAAGGCAGACAAAGAAAAATCCACAGAGAAAATCGACGGAGCTGTTGCCACAATCATGGAGCTTGACCGTGCGATCCGCTGTGGGAACAATACCGGTGCTTCTGTCTACGATGAAAGAGGAATTTTATTCATATAAAAATGGAGCCCTTGTTTTTACACCAAAAGCTCCATTACTGTTTATTTATTTGAATTTATGATTCCTTCAATATCACGGCCACCGTAGAATATTCGAGCTACTGTAACTGCCCTTTCCTCGTCATCAACAAGGTAGTACACAATAAAGTTGTCTACAGGAAGCTGATACATTTTCATCGAATGCCAAGGCTCCCAGTCAACTAACGCATAACGAGCTGGCATGAAATCCAATGAACGAACCTCTTTTCGGATGCGGCCCAGCTGAGCGGTAGCAGTTTTTGGAACAAGGAGTTCATTCGCAATGTACGAATAGATCTCACGTAAGTCGTCAAGCGCATCTACAGAATAGCCGACTTTATAGCTATCTGTCATATGCCAAACTCCTTTGCAAGTGCCGCATCGACTTCATCTGCAGAATATACCTTTCCTGCTTTGATGGAATCAACACCCTTCTGGAGTTCTGCATCAAGCTGTTCTCTGGTCATTGCACCAACAGCTAATGGCTTAGAAGAAGGAAGTTTCAGTTCAAATGGCATACCCTTCTTCAGTACAATCTGGCTATAAAGCATCTGAATTGCACTGGATGGAGAAATGCCAAGCTGAGAAAGAATGCTCTCAGCATTATCCTTGAGATTGGTATCTATTCTTGCATAAACAGCAGATGTATTTGCCATAATATCGCCTCCTTTTTCTTTATTATATTCGCTTTTGCTTGCGATTGCAAGCATTTGCATAGATTATTTTATGACAAAACTTTGAATTTTATACGCCCTTTGCGGCAGAAAGGAATATTTATGGGATTCTTATCAGGACTGTTTCACTCAAGAGACAAGCCCACCAACAGTACAAACGGCGGTGCCTACCGCTTTCTCTTTGGTGGAAGTAACTCCGGCAAAACCGTCAATGAACGAAGCGCCATGCAGATGACTGCAGTCTATGCCTGCGTCAGGATTCTTTCGGAGTCCATCGCTGGGCTTCCGGTCCATGTCTATAAATACACGGACTCTGGCAGCAAAGAAAAAGCGATCAAGCATCCATTATATCGATTAATACACGATGAACCAAATCCAGAAATGACATCCTTTGTCTTCCGGGAAACTTTGATGACGCATCTGCTTCTTTATGGAAATGCCTATGCGCAAATTATCCGAAATGGCAAAGGCGAAGTCATCGCACTCTATCCGCTAATGGCCAATCGAATGAGTGTGGATCGTGACGATAAAGGGCACCTCTACTACCAATATCAAATGCAAGATTCCGATGCACAAACTATGAAAAACGGAACAGTCATCCTGAAGCCATCAGATGTACTCCACATTCCAGGCCTTGGCTTTGACGGTCTGGTCGGTTACTCTCCTATTGCTATGGCTAAAAACGCTATCGGTCTTGCAATTGCGACCGAGGAATATGGTGCTAAGTTCTTTGCAAACGGTGCCACACCGGGAGGCATACTGGAATATCCCGGTACCGTGAAAAATCCGGAAGCTGTCAGAGAAAGTTGGACCAAAGGCTTCTCTAGAAACAACTCTCATAAGGTAGCTGTTTTGGAAGAAGGCATGAAATACACGCCTATCTCCATCTCCCCAAATGAAGCACAGTTTCTGGAAACAAGAAAATTTCAGATTGATGAAATAGCTCGAATCTTCAGGGTGCCACCTCATATGGTCGGTGATCTGGAAAAGTCGAGCTTTTCTAATATTGAGCAGCAATCTCTCGAATTTGTGAAGTACACCTTGGAGCCGTGGATTATCCGTTGGGAGCAGTCCATTAACCGAGCCCTTCTATCTGAATCAGAGAAGGCTGCTTATTTTGTAAAGTTCAATGTCGACGGTCTCTTGCGTGGTGATTATCAAAGCCGAATGAACGGTTATGCCACTGCAAGACAGAATGGCTGGATGTCTGCAAACGATATCCGTGAACTTGAAAACCTGGACCTCATCCCACCGGAACTTGGTGGTGACTTATATCTCATCAACGGAAACATGACCAAACTGGAGGATTCAGGAATATTCGCAGCGAGCGACACAGGGGTCCCCGAAGAGTTGAATAACTCTTTGGGGAGAGGACGAGCAGCGAAACAAATGAGCTTTTCGCACTCGTGCGGAAACGAATGCTGTGTAGCTTGTGAGGACGACAGAAAGGAGGACGAGAACGATGAAGAAGTTCTGGAAGTGGAAGAATCAGACGGTGAGCAATCAGGAGACGCAGGAACAGACACTGGAGAGGACATTGTTTCTAAACGGCACCATCGCAGAGGAAAGCTGGTTTGATGACGATATCACACCTAAGCTCTTTCGAGATGAGCTGTTTGCTGGAAACGGAGACATCACCATTTGGATTAACTCTCCTGGAGGCGACTGCGTGGCCGCAGCTCAGATTTACAACATGATGATGGAATATCCCGGCAATGTCACTGTGAAGATTGATGGCATCGCAGCCTCTGCTGCATCTGTCATCGCTATGGCTGGCACAAAGGTACTGGTATCGCCAGTTTCCATGCTTATGATTCATAATCCGATGACTGCAGCTATGGGAGATACATCTGAAATGCAAAAAGCTATCGCCATGTTGGATGAAGTCAAGGAATCCATCATCAACGCCTATGAAATCAAAACGGGCATGAGCCGTGCTAAGCTCTCTCATCTCATGGATGCAGAAACCTGGATGGATGCACACACAGCTATCGATATGGGTTTTGCCGACGGAATCCTGGCAAGGCCTGCAGAAACACCTGTAGAAAATAATGTGACTGGCCCGATGCTCTTCTCTCGTGCAGCGGTGACCAATTCTCTTATGGATAAACTGGCTGCAAAGTGCCGCATTAAGAAGCCTGAAACACCGGAACGCTCTGTAGATTCTCTCATGGAGCGTCTTGACCTAATCAAACAATACATTTAATGGAGGTATTCAACTATGACTATTTTAGAACTGCGTGAAAAACGCAATACCGCGTGGAATGCTGCCAAGGCATTTCTTGATTCTCACCGTACCGAGAAAGGTACTCTTACTGCCGAGGACGATGCTACTTATTCCAGAATGGAACAGGAAATCGCCGATCTTGGTAAAGAAATTGCTCGTCTTGAAAGACAAGAAGCATTGGAGGCCGAACTTAATAAGCCGGTAAACAAGCCTCTCACTTCTAAGCCGGGGAATTCTGCCACAGATAAACCTGTAAAAACTGGTCGTGCTTCTGATGAATACAAGAATGGTATGCTTCAGGCACTCCGCACCAACTTCCGTCAGGTATCTAATATTCTACAGGAAGGTGTTGATGCCGATGGTGGCTACCTTGTGCCGGAGGAATATGACAGTCGTTTGATTGATGTTCTTACCGAAGAAAACATCATGAGAAGTCTTGGACACACTATCACGACTTCCGGTGAGCATAAGATCAACATCGCTGCTACGAAACCTGCGGCTGCATGGATTGAGGAAGGTGGCGCACTTCAGTTTTCTGATGCGACCTTCAGTCAGATCCTTTTGGATGCGCACAAACTCCATGTAGCTATCAAGGTCACCGAAGAACTTCTCTATGATAATGCCTTCGGTCTTGAAAATTACATCATCGATCAGTTTGGTAAGGCTTTGGCAAATGCCGAGGAGGATGCATTTCTCAACGGTGACGGTTCCGGCAAACCGACCGGCCTTTTCGCTGCGACCGGCGGCGGCACGGTAGCAGGTACGCTTTCTGCTGCGATCAAGTCTGATGATATGCTTGACCTGGTATACGCTCTTAATCGTCCGTATCGCAAGAATGCAAGTTTCATCATGAATGATAAGACGTTGGCACAGCTCCGCAAGCTGAAGGACAACAATGGTGCATACATCTGGCAGCCTTCCTATCAGTCCGGTGAACCGGATAAGGTACTTGGCTATGCCGTTCATACCTCTGCGTACGCACCGGAGAATGCTATCGCTTTCGGTGATTACAGCTATTACAACATTGGTGATCGTGGTACTCGTTCCTTCAAGCAACTCACTGAGCTTTTTGCAGGCAACGGTATGATTGGCTATGTAGCAAAGGAACGTGTCGATGGCAAGCTGATTCTTCCGGAAGCAGTACAGATTTTGAAACTCAGTGGTTCTTCTAAAGGCTAAACATGAAAGGTAGCGTCTTCTCTTATGAGACGCTGCCTTCCTTTTATGATTGGAGGCGATAAACGATGATTGTCACTTTAGAAGAAATGAAGCAGTATCTCCGAGTGGATTTTGATGATGACGATTTTCTCATCGAGACGCTCATCACATCAGCTACACGCCTCTGCATGGATATTACAAGGCAGAATGAAGATGTCTTTGAAGAAAGTGAAAATGCAAAGCCTGCTGTCTATTATGCGGTAGCCTACCTCTACGAACATCGTGAGGAAGCTGACCATCATGCTCTGACACTGACTTTGCGCTCTCTTCTCTTCGGTTCCAGAAAGGAGGCTTTCTGATGAATATTGAGCTGCTAAATGTTCGCATCTACATTCAGAAGAATGAAGTCATCTCCGATGCAATTGGAAATCGAAAGAACGCTTGGAAAGATTACTACACCTGCTATGCCACCGTTAGTGCAGAAGCTGGAAAGGAATCCACCGATGCTGGTCTTGTCGTAGATGATTCCAAGATTGATTTTACGATCCGTTACTGCAAGAAAGCTGCTGCTCTTACCTCTACTGGATATCGGGTACAGTTTGAAAGTGAACTATACGATATTTTGGCAGTAGACCATATGAATTTTAAGCGAAAATGTATCAAACTCTCCTGTCAGAAAGTGAGGCGGTGACATGGCCCAGAAAGTAAAAATTGACGGTCTCGCCGAAGCTGTTATGAAGGAACTGACCGAATATGCTGACCTTGCGACGGTAGATATGAAAGCTGCTGTCAAAAAAGCCAGTAACACTGTAAAGAAGCAGATACAAAGTACTGCTCCAAAAGATACTGGTGCCTACAGCAAGAGCTGGTCTGTGAAGAACACAAAGGAAACCTCCAAATCACTGGAGGTCACTGTGTATTCCAGAAATCGCTATCAGTTAGCTCACCTCCTGGAATTTGGTCATGCCAAGCGTGGCGGTGGCCGTGTGGCCGGTCGTTCCCACATCGTTCCTGCAGAAGAAGCCGGTATCAAAGAACTGGAATCTGAGATTGAGAGGTGTCTGAAAAATGGATAGATTACTGCAAATCCTATCGGAGATGGCCCTCCCCTTTGCCTATGACCACTTTGCTGAAGGAGAATCGCCAAATCCACCATTCATCTGCTACCTACTTCCGGGAAGCGATAACTTCTCCGCAGATGGCCGTGTCTATTACAAAATCAACGAGGTTCGTATTGAACTCTACTGTGATAGCAAGGACCCGGCATTGGAAGCAACACTGGAAGCTGTGCTTGATGAGCACGGCATTTTTTATAACAAAACAGAGGTCTGGATTGAGAGCGAGAAGCTCTATGAAGTCCTCTACACATTTGAAATGGAGGTTTAATCAACATGGGTAATAAAGTCAAATATAACCTGAAAAATGTTCATGCCGCCAAGCTCACTCGTGGCGAGGACGGCTCCTTTACCTACGCCAAGCCAAAGGCTATTCCCGGTGCAGTCAGCATCAGCTTGGATGCCGAGGGTGACAGTTCTCCGTTCTATGCCGATGGCATCGTATATTTCCGTTCCACTGCCAACAACGGTTACAGTGGCGATTTGGAAATCGCACTCATTCCGGAATGGTTCCGTACAGAAATTCTGAAAGAAGAGCTTGATAACAACGGCGTGCTTATTGAAAATGCAACCATCACCGAACTTGAGAAGTTCGCATTGCTCTTTGAATTTGATGGTGATGTCAGAAGCATTCGCCATGTGCTTTACAACTGCACTTCCTCTCGTCCGTCCATTGAATCTGAGACCAAAGAGGATACCATCGAGCCTGGTAAAGAAAAGCTCACGCTTACTGCTGATCCTAGAGAGGATGGTCTCGTCAAGAGCCGCACCGGTGATGCGACAGATGCAGAAATTTATAAGAACTGGTACCAGCAGGTTTATGTGCCGGTACCTAAGACAGAAGGATAAGGAGGACGTAAGACATGTTAGAAAAAGCAATTACAATCGGTGATAAGCAGGTCAAATTCCGTTCCTCCGCTACTATTCCCAGACTCTACCGTGCAAAATTCAAGCGTGATATCTTCAAAGACCTCTCACGTCTTGAATCATCCTATAAGGGCAACTCTGATGATGGCTCATCATTTGAGATCGAAGACTTGGAGATTTTTGAGAACGTAGCCTATATCATGGCCTACCATGCTGACCACAGTATTCCGGCAACCATTGAAGAGTGGCTGGATGAATTTGAGATGTTCTCCATATATGAGGTACTTCCTGAAATTCTCGAACTCTGGGGCATGAATCTTCAGACAGAAATTGAATCTAAAAAAAACTTCATCGCAGTAGCCGGGAAATGACCACACCGTTGTTTCTCCTGCGTTGTATTGAAATCGGTATCTCTATCAGAGACCTTGACCTTTTAACCATTGGAATGGTGATGGACATTTGGACAGAAAAGGCAAATGACGATGTGAAATACCAGCAAATCGCAACACAGGAGGACTTCGACAAATTCTAAGGAGGTGACGTACAAGTGGCAAATCGAATCAAAGGTATCACTGTTGAAATCAGTGGTGATACGACTGGCCTAGATAAAGCCTTAAAGTCAGTCAATACTTCAATCCGCTCTACCCAGTCTGCCCTGAAGGACGTCAACCGCCTCTTGAAGCTGGACCCTTCCAATACGGAATTACTCTCTCAAAAGCAAAGACTCTTGAAAGATGCCATCGCAGCCACAAAGGAAAAGTTGGATTCACTCAAGGTAGCACAGGAGCAGGCCAAGCAACAGTTGGAAAATGGAGAACTCGGTCAGGACAAATATGACGCTCTCCAGCGTGAAATCGTAGAGACTGAGGAAGAATTACGACGCCTGCAGCAAGAAGCTGCCACTACAAACACTGCGCTTTCTAAAATAGATGTGGCTGGTAAAAAGATGGAGACCGTCGGTAATTCCATCGCTGGTGCCGGTAAAAAGATGATGGGCGTGACCACCGTAATCGGTAGTGTCGGTGTCGCCGCAGTAAAAACAGCAGCTGATTTTGACTCTGCAATGAGTCAGGTAGCTGCTGTTTCTGGTGCTACAGGTAAGGACTTTGATGCTCTCAGAAATAAGGCCCGTGAAATGGGTGCTAAAACTAAGTTCTCTGCAACAGAAGCCGCAGAAGCTATGAACTACATGGCGATGGCCGGTTGGAAAACTGAAGATATGCTAGATGGTATCGAGGGTGTCATGAACCTTGCTGCTGCCTCTGGTGAGGACTTAGCAACAACTTCTGACATCGTAACCGATGCCTTGACTGCCTTCGGACTCTCTGCAAAGGACTCAGGTCATTTTGCAGACATCCTTGCTGCAGCATCCTCCAATGCAAATACGAATGTATCCATGATGGGTGAAACCTTCAAGTACTGTGCTCCTATCGCTGGTGCACTTGGTTTCTCCGCTGAGGATACTGCGGAAGCAATCGGCCTCATGGCCAATGCCGGTATCAAGTCTTCTCAGGCTGGTACCGCCCTTCGTACTATTATGAACAACCTTGCAGGTGATGTAAAAATCAGTGGTAAGGCCATCGGAGATGTCACTATCGCCACTACCAACGCAGATGGTTCCATGCGTGACCTTTCTGACATTTTAGCAGACTGTCGTTCCGCTTTCGGAAACTTGACAGAATCCGAAAAAGCACAAGCTGCTGAATCACTTGTCGGTAAGAATGCCATGTCCGGCTTCCTAGCTCTGATGAATGCTGGCCAAGGCGATATTGATAAGCTCTCCTCTGCAATTGATAACTGTGACGGCTCAGCTGAAAAAATGGCTATGACTATGCAGGATAATCTTGCCGGTCAGCTTACTATCTTAAAGTCTCAGCTTCAGGAGCTTGCCATTTCTTTTGGTGATATCCTGATGCCTGCTATCCGCTCCATCGTATCGAAATTGCAAGGTTTCGTAGATAAACTTAACGGAATGGATGAAGGCACCAAGAGAACAATTGTTACCATTGCTCTTTTGGTCGCCTCAATCGGTCCATTGCTTGTCATCATCGGAACAGCCATCTCGAAAATTGGTGTGGCTATGCAGGGCTTTGTGAAGCTGGCAAATGGTATTAGTAAATTGAAGATCGCCATTCAAGGTGGAACCGGCGTTCTTGGAAAACTCGGTGCCACACTTGGTGGCATCTCTGCTCCCGTGTTGGCTGTTGTTGCTGTTATTGCCGTTTTGGTAGCTGCCTTTGTTCACCTTTGGAAAACCAACGAGGGCTTCCGGGATGCAATTATCGTGACTTGGAACCGTATCAAAGATACTATCTCCGGTTTTTGTCAGGGTATTGTTGACAGGCTGAATGCTCTGGGATTTCAATTTACCGATATCGTGGATGTTCTAAAGACAGTATGGGATGGTTTTTGTCAGGTTCTCGCTCCAATCTTTGAAGGAGTATTTAACAACATTGCAAATATTCTCTCTACAGTAACTGGTGTAATCACCGGCATTCTGAATGTCTTTATCGGCATCTTTACCGGGAATTGGTCACAGGCCTGGACTGGTGTAAAGGAAATATTTTCTTCTATCTGGAACGGAATCAGTAGCTTCTTTAGCAACATTCTCAATGTTATCAAGGGTGTTGCAGATGTCGTCCTTGGATGGTTTGGCACTAGCTGGAATGAAGTCTGGACAAATATCAAGACCTTCTTTGAAGGAATCTGGAATGGTATTGCTACGTTCTTTACCACCATATGGGAGACACTGAAAAATGTCGTAACCGTCGGTATCATGGCGATAAGTTCTATTTTAAGTGCTGCTTTTGATATTATTACACTTCCATTTCGCTTTATCTGGGAGAACTGCAAGGAATTTATTATCTCAGTCTGGGATGCTATTAAATCCAAGGTGACGACTGTCATTCATGCAGTGGCATCTGTGATCAGCACTGTGATGAACGCTATCAAGACGGTATTTTCTACTGTGTGGAATGCGATAAAGACAGTGGTGACCACAGTAGTGAATGCCATCAAATCTGTTGTAACGACTGTGTTCAATGCTATCAAAAGCACAGCAACCACCGTATGGAATGCAATAAAAAACGCTGTTACAACTCCGATTAACGCCATCAAAAGCTCTGTCACAACAGTATTAAATTCTGTAAAAAGTACAGTTAGTAGCATCTTTAATGGGATCAAATCAACTGCTACTTCCGTGTGGAACGGCATAAAATCTGCCATCACTACTCCTATCGAGGCAGCTAAAAACAAAGTCAAAAGCGTGGTTGATGCTATCAAAGGATTTTTCTTCGGCATGAAGATTTCTCTTCCACACATCAAGCTGCCACATTTCAAGATAACTGGCAAACTGTCCATCGCTCCACCTTCTGTACCACATCTTTCTATTGATTGGTACAAGGAAGGTGGTATCATGACCAGTCCTACTATCTTTGGAATGAACGGATCTTCTTTGATGGCTGGCGGTGAAGCTGGTGCAGAAGCAATCCTTCCTCTTGCCGGTTTCTACAAACAGTTCGAAGCGATGATTTCCAGTCATCTTAATACCAGTGCAATGGAAAAATATCTGGCGGTCATTGCTGATAATTCCAGTAAGGGCATCTACCTTGAGGACGGTACACTCGTTGGCCATCTACTCCCGGCAATCGACAGTGAGCTCGGCAAAGCTCAAAAGTTACAAAGGAGGCTCAGTCTATGACACCTGATATTAAATTAAACGGAACATCAGTCGCTTCTATGGGCTGGCTCCGAGAAACTGTCTCTTTTCCAGTGCCACAGTCGCAATCCAATACAATTGTGGTGCCAGGAAGGAACTCTCCTATTCGTTATACAGAAGCTCTGGGGCGTGTATCTTATCAGCCTCGGAGCTTTTCTTTAACGTTTTCCATGCTTGGAACAAGAAAGAGATACAATCAGATGGTCGCTGAAATGGCAAACCGCTATGCTGGTCAGCTCATGAAGGTATCGACCAGCGAGGAGCCAGAGCTGTATGCTATTGGTACTTTAGAGATTTCATCTGAATATGATCCACTCTTAGGTAAAGGCCAGCTCGTGATTTCCTGTGAAGATGCGGATTCCTATCGCTATCACAATGAAGAGACTATCGTTAATCTGACTGGTTCCGGTACGCTCATTATTGAAAATGATTTTATGCCTGTGGTTCCTGTCATCACGGCCACTGCCGAAACAGCTCTCAGTTGGACACTCGGCAGTGATTCTTTCAGAAAATCACTCAGTGCAGGTACGTGGACACTTCCGGAATTTGAATTGCAAGCTGGTAGAAATACAGTCACAATTCAAGGGACCGGCACAACGATCTTTCGATTTAGGGAGGGCCGCCTATGAGTATCTTTCGTATTTTCGTAGACGGTCAGCTATTCTATCATCCACAGTTATCCCAGCTTGCTATTACAGAAGCAAAGATGACCGAAGATGCCGAAAACATCGACAGCCTGACACTGTCCGCTCCATTTAATCATCCGTATTTGGATTCCATCCTCCCGATGGCTTCCACTATTGTTTGCAAAAAAGGTGATGCAACAGTCTTTGAAGGTCGTGCCTTAAACGACGGTAGTGATTTTTATAATACCCACACTTGGACCTGCGAATCGGCTCTGGCATATCTCAAGGATAGCCAGCAGCCGCCTTTCTCCTATAAAGGAACACTCAAAGGTCTTTTGGAATATTTTCTCTCTGTCCACAATAAGGCAGTCGAAGAAAAGAAGCGTTTTAAGCTGGGAAATATCACAGTAACAGATAACAATGACTATATCAGCTATAGCAACTCAGAGTATTCATGCACTTTGGATGCTATCAAAAGTAAGCTGATCAATACACATGGTGGTTATTTGATGGTCCGCTATACAGAATCCGAAAAAATTCTGGACTACCTTGCAGAGTTCAATACTCGTTCTGTGCAATCTGTGGAATATGGAAAGAACCTAACGGATGTCAAAATCACCCGTGATCATACCGAGCGCATCACTGCTCTGATTCCACTTGGAGCAAAGAAAAAGACAACAGATGAAGAAGGAAACGAAGTCGAGTCCGATGAACGTGTTGATAGCACTTCCGTAAACGATGGGCTAAATTATATATTTGATGAAACTGCTGTAAAAGAAATCGGCTGGATCTGGGCCACAGAAGTCTGGGATGATGTCACGCTTCCGAGTAACCTTCTCCGTAAAGCAAAGTCCCGACTTGCAGAGCTTATTGCCGGTATCACCAGCATGGAACTGACCATCATGGATGAATCAGATACCGGTGCTGATATCGGTAGTATTCATGCCAGACAGTTTGTGAACTGCTTGTCTCCGCCTCATGGAATTGATGGACGCTACGCCTGCATGAGCAAGACCGTAGATTACTTAAATCCGTCTGGGAACACCATAACCATTGGAGCCAGTGGTATCAAGCTGACTTCCATATCCGCCAAACAGAATGAAAACCTCTCTGCTATCGAGGATGAGCTACTCGGACAGACTGCCACCATTGAAGGTATCTCTGGCAAGGTCGACGGCATTGCATCCTCCAAAATGTATCGCACAGAGCTCATTGTTGATGGTGTCAGTATTTTTAAGGACAAAGGCCAGAACAGTCGACTTTTCTGCAAGGTCTATTCATGGGATAAAGATATTACAGCATCGCTTCCAGATACAGCTTTCATCTGGCATAGAAAGTCTGGAAATGACGAAGCCGATGCCATATGGGATTCGAATCATATCGGAATAAAATCAATCATCGTAACCACAGAGGATGTCCAAGACAACGCATCCTTCTACTGTGAAGTATCTATATAAAGGAGGACCAGTAAATGCCTACAATCTTAACTTCCAGCCAGCAGACGTTCGTGGATATTACAGACCAGCGAAAGCTGTCGGCTTATATTACATCCAATCTGCCTAAGACGCAGAGTGAGGACCCAAATGTGCTGCCTCACACCTATGCACCAAGCTGGGCCAGCACCAATCTTACACTGACACCAGTCGTATTCCTTGATCAGACGAACGTAGCTCTGAACGCCTCCGGTCTGACCATCACTTGGAAACGCAAAGACGGTAGCGGCGCTGAAACAGCTCTAAACTCCAACGAAAAAGTTACCGGAGGAATTCTGAAAGTCAACAGTAATGTGCTGGCTTCCTCGTCCACCGGTATGATTACTTACATTTGTTATATCAGCTACTACGATTCTGAAACCAAGAACACAGTCAATATCACCTCGGATATCACTTACACCCTGGTACGAAATGCCGAAAATGCAAAACTCGCTTATGTGACTGTTGACACCTATGTATTCAAATACAACACTTCCTCTGCATTGGTCGGATCATCACAGGCAACGCTGAGTGCTCAGGTACAGGGCGTTTCCATTTCCAAATGGCAATACAAAAACAGCGCTGGTGCATGGGCCGATTATCCAACTACTTCTGACAATACCAGCATCACTGGCGGAACTCTCGTAGTAAAACCTGCACATGCTGTATTCATCGATAACGTCGCTCAAATCAAGCTGCTTACCGATGACGCAGATGTCTATGATACCATCTCAATTACAAAGATGTATGACGGTAGCAAGGGTTCTCCTGGCTCTCCGGGTGCAACTGGAACAGGCGGTCTTTCGATTATTCTGGGAAACGAAGCACAAACGATTGCTTGCTCTGCTACCGGTGCAGCAACTGCCGCACTGGATATCACGATTCCTTTCACCGGCTATGTTGGCATCACACAGACAGCCTGCACCTGTTCAGTTGGAACGTTGCCTTCTGGTATGACACTGAAAACTAACGCTGCGGCAACTGCCTCTGCTGCTGGCTCCGTCGCCCTTACAGTTGCTGCATCTGCTACCCTTGGTGGAGAAAGCGTGGTTAATGGAACTGTTGATTTGACCTTTACCATTTCCGGTAAAACTGTTGTGAAGAAATTTACATGGGCTAAGTCCACCAGAGGAAGTAATGGCACCAGCGCTGTTGTATTCTCTGTTTATGCTCCAAACGGCACCATCGTTATGAATCAGTCTGGTAGCTTATCTCTTGCCACCTCTGCTTATTCTGGTACGACTGCCATCACAAATGCCACCTATCAGTGGGCAAAATATACTGCTGGAAAATGGACGAATATTTCCGGCGCAACTTCTTCTACTCTGACGGTATCCGGAAGCGACATCGTAAATATTCAGTCTTATCGATGCACGATGACCTACAATGGTAAATCTTATGTAGATGTTATCACTGTCGAAGATAAATCAGATCCGTATGTATCTGAACTTCTTTCTATTGGCGGTTTCACAGTAAAGAATAATCAGGGTGGTGTCTGCCCATATGTTATTGTCCGTACCAATCAGCAGGAAGTAGATGCGCTTCTCGGTCCAATCAGTGAAACAGCGCCTTCTAATCCTGCAGCCGGTGCATTTTGGTATAAAATCAGTCACTCAGCTAAAACGGTCACTCTTCAGAAATATTCCGGTAGTGCTTGGGTGGATGCCACCGAAAAACAGTCACTGACTTATAACTGGTATGCTCAGGACAAAGACGGCAATGCAGTCACCTTTAGCAAAACTGGAAAGGTCATTTATCTGTCTGCTGCCGATATCGATAGCTTACTTACACTGCAGTGTGATGTTTCCAACTAGGAGGTGAGCCTATGGCACTTATCACTTCCTGTCAGGCCTCTTTTCAGAATGTTGCCGGATATGAGGAGGATATTGCTTCTCTTCAGGAAAATGTGCGTGAGTGCTATTCGGAGATTTCAAAATCCTCAGAACAGATCCGACTCTCTGTCCGTGAAGAATACATCTCACGCTCTGAAATGACCACGATCCAGCAGGATTTTCAATCTACGATTACGCAAAACAGTAGTGAAATCCGCATGGATTTCTCTGCTGTCACAGATGAGCTGAAGGACAATATCGCAACTAACCAGGAGCTCCTTGAAGAATATATTCGCTTCAAAGGAGCTCTTATTGAGCTTGGCAAAGTAGGAAATGCCTTCACCGCTGAGCTCTCCAACAATGAACTGGCCTTCAAAGAAAACGGTCAGAAAATTGCCTATATCTCCAACAACAGCTTGGTTATCACCAATGCAGAGATTCGCAACAAGCTATCCCTTGGTAATGAAACAAGGGGATGGTTTGATTTTATCCCAAGAAACAACGGTAACCTCTCTATCAAGTGGAGAGGCCCGGCATCATAAAGGAGTGATTCATTATGGCTTCCAGCGGAAGTATTACAACCGGGACGAAAGAGGGACGTTCTGTCACCTTATCATGGACACTATCCAGTCAGGATAGTGCCAATAATACATCTACCATTGCATGGACGCTGAAAGGCTCAGGCTCAGGAAGTGGCTGGGTCATGTCCGGTGGTTTTAAGGCTGTTATCAACGGCACAACCGTCTACTCCACCTCAACCGATAATCGTATTCAGCTCTATAACGGAACCATTGTGGCCTCCGGCTCCTTAAAGATCAGTCATAATGCAGATGGTACAAAATCTTTCAAATTAAGTTGTGAAGCTGGTGTATACAGCTATGCAGTCAATGTATCCACAAGTGGAACGCATACTCTAAACACGATTCCAAGAGCATCTTCAGTATCGGCAGCATCCGTGAATATGGGAAGCGCCACAACAATTTCTATTTCAAGGGCATCTTCCTCATTCACCCATACGCTGACCTATTCCTTTGGTAGTGCTACTGGAACCATCACAACAAAGACTACTTCCACCTCTGTATCGTGGACACCTGCTCTCGCATTGGCAAACCAGATACCGAGTACCACAAGTGGAACCTGTACAATTACCTGCGACACCTACAATGGCTCCACCAAGATTGGTACGAAAACCTGCACGCTGAATCTAACAGTTCCTACTTCAGTCAAGCCTACTATTTCCAGTCTGACAGCAAGTCGTGTTGATGGTAATGTTCCAAGCACCTGGGGCATCTATGTACAGTCAAAATCAAAGGCTACGCTTACAATCAATGGTGCTACCGGAAGCTATGGTTCTACCATAAAATCTTACAGCATCAGTGGTGGTGGATACTCTGGCACATCTTCTACTCTCACTACTGGATTTTTGAACAGCTCTGGCACGATTACTTTTACCGCCACAGTGACGGATTCCAGAGGAAGAACCTCTGCTGCAGCTACCGTGTCAATTACTGTCATCGCCTACAGTGTACCTTCCTTTAGCTCTTACAACTCGCAACGATGCAACAGCAGTGGAACCATATCAGATGATGGCACCTATATCAAGGCAACGGTATCCTATAGCTTTGCATCCTGCAGCTCCAAGAATACAGTTACTCGCTCCACTTACTACCGCGTAGCCGGGACAAGCACATGGACCAACGCTTCTGCCAGCTTCAATTCCGGTACAGCATTTACCTTTGGCAGCGGTAAGATTTCCACCGAAACATCCTATGAAGTCAAATACGAATTAACAGATGCTTTCACGACTATCAGCATCACGGACATCGTATCTACAGCATCGGTTGTCATGGATTTCAAGAGTGGCGGTAAAGGCGTGGCTGTTGGTAAGGTATCAGAAACAGATAACTGCTTTGAAGTATCTGAAAAATGGGATGTAAAGGTCTACGGCAAGCTATTAAGTGAATATGTCAAACAGGCAATCGGTGCTATCTATCCAGTAGGAAGCATTTACATGAGCGTCAAGAACACAAATCCATCCACCTATTTTGGAGGCACTTGGGTTGCCTGGGGAACAGGTCGAGTTCCGGTTGGTGTCAACGCAAATGATAACAACTTTGCTACAGTCGAAAAGACCGGTGGTGCTTCTACCGTTACATTGACCGCAGCACAAATGCCTTCTCATACTCATGCAAAAGGAACGCTGGCAACAGCCAGTGCCGGTGGACATACTCATGATCTGAAGAACCAGAAAACCTCATGGGGAACCAGTGGTGGCAATCGAGTTTTAATCGATGCCACATCCGGTTATACAGCAGTCAGCAACAAGACCACAACAAGTGCTGGCTCACATTCACATACAATCTCTGGCGCTACTGCCGCATCTGGTTCCGGTAGCGCGCACAACAATCTGCAGCCCTACATCACATGTTACATGTGGAAAAGGACTGCTTAATTTTTATCCGCAGCTATCAGATGGTAGCTGCTTTTCTTATATCTAATTTCAGAAATGGAGGTACTTATCAATGAAAGAATTCTGGAACACAATTCAACTTATCTTTGCTGGCATTGGTGGCTGGCTGGGTTATTTTCTCGGAGGCTGTGACGGCTTACTCTACGCTCTTATTGCCTTTGTTGTTATCGACTACATCACCGGCGTTATGTGTGCAATTACCAATCACACGCTTTCCAGTGAAGTTGGCTTCAAAGGTATCTGTAGAAAGGTATTGATTTTCTTGCTCGTTGGCATTGCCAATATCCTCGACATTTATGTCATCGGATCTGGCAGTGTGCTTCGTACTGCAGTCATTTTTTTCTACATCTCCAACGAAGGCGTCAGCTTACTTGAAAATGCTGCCCACCTCGGACTTCCAGTCCCAGAAAAAATCAAAACAGTATTAGAACAGCTTCATGATCGAAGCACAAAGGAGGAAAACTAACATGGCATACACAAACAGTAAACTGATATCTTATACCAAACTTAGTCCGAATCACTCCGGACAGCGTACTCATAGTATCGACCGCATCACCCCACACTGCGTGGTCGGTCAGTTGTCAGCTGAGAGCATCTGCGGATGCTTTACCAGTCCGTCCAGACAGGCAAGCTGCAATTACGGCATTGGCAAGGACGGTCGCATCTCTCTTTGCGTGGAGGAAAAGAACCGCAGTTGGTGTTCTTCTTCCAATGCCAATGACCAGCGTGCCGTCACCATCGAGTGCGCCAGTGATATGTCTGAGCCGTATGCAATGAATAGTGCTGTTTATAACTCACTGATCAAGCTCTGCGTTGACATTTGCAGGCGTAACGGGAAAAAGAAACTCTTGTGGCTTGCCGACAAAAATAAGACATTAAATTATGTACCCAAGTCTGATGAAATGGTGCTGACGGTCCACAGATGGTTTGCGAACAAGTCCTGTCCCGGTAACTGGCTATATTCCAGACTCGGTGATCTGGCCGCTAAGGTTACTTCTGAGCTTTCCAAAACCACTTCCGGCGGCACCGCTTCCACTTCACAAATGTATCGTGTCCGCAAAACTTGGTCTGATTCCAAGAGTCAGCTTGGTGCCTACAAGATGCTGGCCAATGCTAAGAAAAAGGCAGATGAGAATGCCGGATATAAGGTGTTCGATGCATCTGGCAATGTTGTTTATCCAACTGCTGCAAAGCCAACCCAAACACCTGCTGCAAATACTTCTTATAAGGTTCAGATAGACATTGCCAATCTGAATATCCGCAAGGGACCAGGTACCAATTATGGCAAGACTGGTCAATTTACCGGCAAAGGCATCTTTACAATCGTCCAGGAATCAAAAGGCGAAGGTGCTACCCTCTGGGGCAAACTGAAATCCGGAGCCGGATGGATCTCTCTGGATTTTGCCAAAAAGATATAAGGCATATCAATCACAGGGTCTGTGGGAGTTATCTCCTGCAGACCCGTTTTTTTATTTATCTTTTTTCGGCCAAACTGCCATCTCGCCTCCATTTAGTAGTGAGGAACTTCCTCAGATTGGAGGCAAAATATGCAAGAAAACATTACAGCTTCAATGCCGGATTCTACTTCTCCGAAGCCAATACAACAGTCTGATATTCAAAAAGATTATGACTTTTTACAGGCGCAAAAGGTTTCAGAAAAGATGCTGTCGCTTGGACTTATTTCCTTGTCGGAATTCAACAAATTAACTGAGATAAACCGTAAAACATTCTCCCCGTTTTGGGTTGAGATTATGCCCGAAATTCCTTGATATATAAGGGATTCAGAGCTAATATGTGACACTAACGAAGGGAGGTGAACTACCGTGAAGAAGGTAACCAAAATCGACGGTGTACAAAAGAATACCGCTATAAATAGTAAGCTTCGAGTTGCTGCCTACTGTCGTGTTTCAACAGGTAGTGACGCTCAGTTGGAAAGTCTTGAGGCTCAGAAAAGTCACTATGAACAATACATCAATTCTCATGAGGATTGGCAGTTCGCCGGTCTCTACTTTGATGAAGGTATAACCGGTACCAAAGCCGAAAAACGTCCGGAACTGCTCCGCCTGATTACAGATTGTGAAGCAAGGAGAATCGACTTTGTAATTACCAAATCCATTAGCCGCTTTTCTCGAAACACGACTGACTGCTTGGCTTTAGTGAGAAAGCTACAAAGTCTGGACATTCCTATTTATTTTGAGAAAGAAAACATAAACACCGGTTCAATGGAAAGTGAACTCTTCCTTGCCATTCTTAGCAGTATGGCTGAAGGTGAATCCGCATCAATTTCCGAAAATGCGAAATGGTCGGTGAAACGCCGCTTTCAGAATGGAACCTATAAACTCGGCTACACTCCTTACGGCTATGATTGGGATGGTAAAAATATGATCATCAATCCAGATCAGGCGGCTGTCGTAAAAAGGATATTTGCAGATATTCTTTCAGGAAAAAGCACAAACGCTATTGCAGATGAACTAAACGCAGAAAAGGTTCCATCCAAGAAAAACACCAACTGGACTTCCAGCACTATTCGAGGCATTCTCGCCAATGAAAAATATACCGGTGATGTCATTTTTCAAAAGACATATACGGATGAAAACTTTAATCGGCACACAAATTATGGTGAGGTTGACCAGTACATGGCTCCGGATCATCACGAAGCGATTATCAGTCATTCAGACTTCGACGCAGCGAATGCTCTGGTTAATCAACGAGCCGCAGAAAAAAGTATTGAAAAAGGCAGTGATAAATATCAGCAACGTTATGCCTTCTCCGGGAAAATAATCTGCGGAGAATGTAGAGACACCTTTAAGCGCAGGATACACTCTTGCACCACATACAAGTATGTCGCATGGGCCTGCAATACGCACCTGAAGAATAAGGAATCCTGCCATATGAAATATGTAAGAGATGATGAGATAAAAGCTGCATTCATTACAATGCTAAACAAGCTCATTTACGGCTATCGGTTGATACTTACTCCTTATCTCAAAGTACTTGAAAACTCATCTGGCGACGAGGCCATTCATCGCATTCAGCACTTGGAGCAACTCATCGCTCAAAACAGTGAGCAGCGTGAAGCATTAACCAAGCTAATGGCACAGGGCTATATCGACCAGATTCTATATAATCAAGAAACGAATGCACTTCTCCTGCAGGCAGAGACATATCGCTCTGACATTGAAGCAATTACCATCGGAATGACCGGTGATGCAGCCAAGGTTACGGAAACGAATCTTCTGCTACACTTTGTATCCCATACCGATATGCTTACAGCCTACAGCGAGGAGCTTTTTGAAAACTACGCAGATCACATTGAAGTCATGAGCAGAAACGAAATCAGGTTTGTTATGAAATGCGGTCTGACATTCACAGAAAGGATTGGTGATTAGATGGGACATACACCATTTGGTTATAAAATAGAAAACGGTATTGCGGTTATCGATCAACCGGCTGCAGATAAGCTCAGACAGCTTTACAAAAATTATCTGAGGGGTATGTCCTTATCAAAGGCTGCAGCTACTGCCGGAATTAAAACTTATCACGGCACCGCTAAGCGATTGATGGAAACCGCCCATTATCTTGGAGACAGTTTCTATCCTGCCATTATCGATGAAGATACCTATCAAAAAGCACAAGAAGAACGCAAGCGCCGAGCAATAAAACTCGGACGAAATAATAAGCAAACACAAATGAGAAAACTACAGATACCTACCCATTTCCACATGGGTGAGGTCACTGCCCTTTATGACAATCCGGTCAAGCAGGCAGAATATCTGTACAGCCTCATAGAAAGCGAGAGTAAATAATGGGAAATGTAATGTTAATTCCTGCAAGACGACAAGTTGGAAGCAACGCTAGAAAGCAGGAAGAAGAAAAGCCAAAGCTCCGAGTCGCAGCGTACTGCCGCGTCAGTACAGACAGCGATGAGCAGGCTACAAGTTATGAAGCTCAGGTCGAGCACTACACAGAATACATTCAGAAAAATCCTGATTGGGAATTTGCCGGAATTTATGCTGATGATGGTATCTCCGGCACCAACACCAAGAAGCGTGAAGAATTCAATCGTATGATTGATGACTGCAACGCTGGCAACATCGATATGATTATCACCAAGTCCATCAGCCGATTTGCCAGAAACACTTTGGACTGCCTAAAATATATAAGGCAGCTCAAGGATATGAACATCCCAGTTTTATTCGAGAAAGAGTCCATTAACACAATGAACGCCAAAGGCGAGGTTCTTATTACCATCATGGCTTCTCTGGCCCAGCAGGAATCGCAGTCCTTAAGTCAGAATGTCAAAATGGGCTTACAATATCGCTACCAGCAAGGCAAGGTACAAATCAACCACAATCGTTTTCTTGGGTATACAAAAGATGCAGATGGAAATTTGGTCATTGATCCAGAACAAGCTGAAACTGTAAAACGTATTTATCGAGAATATTTAGAGGGTCTCAGTATGGACAAGATTGCCGCCGGTCTGGAGCGTGACGGTATCCTTACCGGTGCCGGAGGGAAAAGGTGGCACACAAGCACCATCAACAAAATTCTCCGTAACGAAAAGTACATCGGTGATGCCCTGCTCCAAAAGACCTACACTACCGACTTTCTTAACAAAACCAGAGTTAAGAATAACGGTCTTGTTCCGCAATACTATGTAGAAGGCGACCACGAAGCCATTATTCCGAAGGACATTTACCTGCAGGTACAGGAAGAACTTGTTCGCAGGCGAGTAGGTAAAACCAGCGCCAACGGTAAGAAACGAAACTACAGCTGCAACCACTGCTTCTCTCAAATTGTTATCTGTGGAGAATGTGGCGAAATGTTCCGAAGACTCCACTGGAACAATCGAGGCGTCAAGTCCATTGTCTGGCGCTGCATCAGCAGGCTAGAATCCACCGGGCTTGAATGCCACGCTCGAACCATCAATGAGCTGGTTCTTCAGGATGTCGTTGTCAAAGCCATCAATCAAATGCTTGGTGACAAAAGCAATTATCAGGCACAGCTCCAGCTTAACATTGCCGCAGTCATCCGAGCTTCGCAGGCAACAGCCATAGACAGCATTGACGAAAAACTGATGGCTCTACAACAAGAGTTGATCCAGAAGGCCAACATCAAAGAGGACTACGACGAAATAGCGGATGAGATCTTCAGGCTTCGAGAGCTCCGCCAGAAAACAACCGTCGATACCGCCGCAAGGGACGAACAGATAAAGCGAATCAATGACCTGCAGGATTACATCACACAACAAACCACCTATCTTACAGAATTTGATGAAGCACTGGTGCGACGCTGGGTTAAGCAGATAACCATCTGGGATGACCGCATTACAGTTGAACTGAAATCCGGCGTCAGCATTGATGTGGATGCATAACTTCATAGATGCACGAAACCCTCCTGACCGTGATGGCCGGGAGGGTTATTTTTTAGTTATTCAGCTGAACAACAAAATCCGCTGCATTTTTTTCAATTTCAATATTATATCTTTTTACTGCTTCATCCGTGATATGAGTAACATAAAAATTCTCATCATGTTCTGAATTTCTACCTTGCGCCATTAAAATTCTCGGCGACAAAGGTAGCACTCCTTGCAGCTTTCCATCCAGCCTTCTAAATACAAAAACAGGATTGTCACTAGTATTAAATGTCTCAGGTCCATCTGCAACAAGAAAATGAAAGGATGTATTGGATAAATTTGCCATCGCATGTGTATATATCACTCCAGAATCATTTAAATATTGACGATAAAATTTCAATAACAAATTATGTTTCATTTCTTCTGCAGCATTATCAAGTATAGGAAGTTCTCGTTCTTCTTTAGGAATGTCTATTTCATCTAAACGAAGAACTTCCTTACAAAGCCACTCCCATGCATCGTTAAACTGTATGTTAGATTTAATACTTCTCCAATCTAACGCCGTATAAAATTTCATTAAATACTCTTTATTAGCATTGGAAATAATTCCGTCCGACGAATTAAATATTGAATTTTCAAGTTTTGAACGAACTGTACCCCACGCATCTTCATATTTTAAAGACCATAATTCTTCTATATCTCGTATTTTTACTTTCTCTATTTCCGCTTTCAGTTTTTTCTTACTTACAACAGATCCGTCCTTTCTCTGGATCGTCCAATTATCAAAGTCGTAATAAATTTTATTCAATTCTAGATTATCAGAAACAACTGCCTCTCCATAATGAACTTCTAAATCTTTGAGGCACGCAAAAATTTTATCTGCATCTTCTTTGGTTACAATGGGCATTCCAGCTACAATCGAATGATAGTTTGTTATTCCCGCTATATTATCTTTATTTCGTTCAACTACACTCTCTTTGTTCTCAAGAAAACGTATATATAAAGTGCCATTCCCGTGTTCCCATGCAGATAGGTATGTTCTTGGAATCAAATGATGATACTTTGCTTTTGTCTCACCCATTGAATCTCCTCCATTTCAAGTGTTTATTGAATAATTCTAATTTCTCAATCAGCTTCATATCAGCTGGTAACCAGTCAACGCTGTATAATTCATCTTTACAAAGCCAGCGCGCGTTCTCTGCTTCTTTGAGTGTTATTTCACCCTCGGTAATATTACACCAGAAGCAATCCATACTTAAATGAAATGATGGGTAATCATATTCAATAGTATCTATCAAATCTCCAACTTCGATTTTTACATCAAGCTCCTCTTGAATTTCCCTTACTAGGGCTTCTTGTGGTGTTTCCCCAGGTTCGATCTTTCCTCCTGGAAACTCCCATTGGCCCTTAAATTCACCGTATCCTCTCGCTGTGGCAAAAATCTTATCTTCGCTACAAATCACTGCAGCGACAACTCTAACCGTCTTCATATCTTCCTTATATAAACTCCAGTAATTTCTTTTCCATGCAAAATTCATATCCCATCTTCTTTGATCCAACCTTATCAAACTGCACAACAACTGAAGTACCTTCAATGGCTGTAATCACACCCAAACCAAATGCCTTATGTTTTACCTGTTTTCCGACAATATCGCCAGGTATTTCTTTCTGCTCTTTTAACTCTGGTTTTGGAACAATCGGATCAACAAATACTGGCTTTTTTACTCTTCTTTTCTTTACAGCAGCCATCATCTTTGTATATTCAGCATCAACATTCTTACCACGACTTTTATAATCCGCCATATCCTTAAACACGAACATTTGTGGCTTCTTTACATCATTATCGGGTACAGGTCTTATTGGAAACATCCACACCTTTCGATTATTACCATCTTCGCCAGGCTGTACATCTGTGTACGGCTTACTCACAAGCTCTATCCTTCCACAGTAGACATATTCGCCAGCATCCATAACCTCAAACAAATGAACATCAACTCCATTATAATCAGATTCAGCTAACGTAGCATTCTGCGCCCAATGGATGTCCTGGTCGCCTGATTTACCCATGCCTGTATAATGTAGAACTCCGCCAATCCATTTATCATGATAAAGGCCCTTTGTATAATCGGATACAATAACAAGCGTATTCGTTGTTCTTGAACGACGCATACCTCCCATATTTCCGCATTTAAATATTTCTACGATATCCGCATTCTTTATAATTTGTCCTATTTTTAAGCCAGGATTAAACATAATAATACGCCTCCACTTCCATAACATCTATTCCACTGCCAAGTCTGCCTCTTAGTATCGAGTGGCTTAAACTGCGGGCAGCTCTGACAACAATCCTAATGTCACAACCTCTGACATCTAATCCACAGCCTAAACCCTACCGCTATTCTCCGGCTACTCAATTTTTCTCCGGTCAGACCGAAAAGTAGATATGTTTCCATATAATAAAACCGAGCTTTCCGCAAGGCTTCTCTGATGATACCAACCTTACAAAAAGCCCGGAAATACGCCACTTTTCAGCACTTGATTTTATTTTTTTGACAGCAAACAGACCGTCTCAACATGTCCCGTCCTACCAAACAGATCCACGCCCTTGACCTTGACCGTCTTATACCCCAACTCTTCCAGCACAGCACAGTCCCTAGCAGCAGTAGCGTGATTGCAGGAAATCATAACTATCCTGTCAGGGGACATTTTTGCCATGTACTCCAGTGCATCCCTAGTGCAGCCCTTTCTTGCAGGGTCCGCTATTATCACATCTGGTCGCTCGCCACGGCTGTAAAGTATCTCTGCTATCTTTCCTGCGTCACCACATATAAATTCCGCATTTGTGACATTGTTTGCTGCGGCATTTCGTTTTGCATTGTCTATTGCAGACTCTATTATCTCAACACCTATGAGCTTTTTCACCTTTTGGCTCATTGACAAACCAATCGTTCCTGCACCGCAGTAAAGATCAAGAAGAGTTTCCTTTCCTGTCAGCTGAGCATAATCTGCGGCAATTTCATAAAGCCGTTCCGCCTGAATTGTATTTACCTGATAAAATGACAGCGGTGATATCTCTATATCATTTCCGCACATGGTATCGTGTATCGTGTCGCTTCCATACGCAGTAACAAGCTTCTGTCCGAGTATACAGTTGGTCTTTCGGCAATTCTCATTGAAAACTATACTCTTTACATCAGCATATTTTTTGCAAAGCTCACCCACAAGCACATCAAATACGCCACGCTTTTTAAGGTCGGTAATAACAAGACAGACCATTATCTCACCTGAGTGTTCGCCACGCCTGAGATAAATATGCCTGAGCAGACCGCTTCCCGTTTCCTCGTTGTATGCCTTTATCTTACGCTTGTTCACATATGCCATTATGTCATCAGCGACAGCTTTAAATATAGCAGGCTGTAACGCACAATCAGTGTAATCGCATACATGATGAGAACGCCTTGAATAGAATCCGCAAACTGCCCTGCCGTCCTGCTCTGCTACAGGGTACTGCGCCTTGTTGCGATAGCCAACAAGCTGTTTACAACCCTCAAATCTGTCATATTCAGGATAAAGCTTACCAATACGCTCAAATGAATCCTTTATGAACTGCTCTTTTACACGGCATTCTTCCTCATAGCTCATGTGACGAAAACAACAACCGCCACACCTTGAATACACAGGGCAATCGTTCTTCGTTCTTTCAACCGAACGACTTACAATATTTTCGATAATGCCATAGCAATACGTTTTGCAGACCTTGACTATCCTGCATTCGATAACGTCGCCAATAACAGTAAAAGGCACGAAAACAGCAATGCCCTCGTGCTTTCCTACTCCGTTGCCCTCATTTGTCATACCGCTTATTTCAAGCCTGATAATCTCATTTTTCTTTAGCATAAAATTCCTCTATCTCATTTTTTCGCTTAAGCATAAGCTCAAAATGCTTATTGTATTCCAGCGGAAATTTGTAATTGAACACACGCTCCAAACGTCCGCCCTCTTTGTCAACAAGCTTTGTCGAGCCACCTGCACCCATTGCAAGAATGGTTTGAACCTCTTCCATTATATAGATATTATACAAACTCTCGTGACCCTGCTTTGTCCAGCCTATATTTTCAAGATTTTCAAGCATATTCTTCTGTCTGTAGAGATAATAAGGCAGATAGCCGCTTTCAAGAAGTCTTTTTGTGGCATACTCTACCATTTTATCGGCTGGATTTTTCAGCACTTCCCTGTCACCGCTGTGATTTAGCCTAGCCGCACGCTTTATGGAAAGTGTGTGTACAGTGATATTCTCAGGAGCAAGCTCGATAAGCTTATCAATGGTATTCTCAAAGCTCTCCACTGTGTCTGTTGGTAGACCTGCGATTATATCAGTATTTATAGAGTCAAAACCAACTTTTCTTGCAAGGTCAAAGCTGTCAAAAAACTGTGCAGTTGTGTGCTTTCTGCCAATAGCCTCAAGAACGCTGTCATTCAAAGTCTGTGGATTTATAGATACTCTGCCACAGCCGTTTGCTTTAAGCACCTTCAGCTTTTCTTCAGTTATGGTGTCAGGTCTTCCCGCTTCAACAGTGTATTCACGGACAGTTGACATATCAAAGCTGTTTGCAATGACTTTCATAACTCTGTCAAGCTGAGCAGCAGTGAGCGTGGTAGGAGTGCCGCCGCCAAAATATACGGTGTCAAGCTTTAAACCAAGCTTTTCCGTTATCTTCGCAGTGTAAACTATCTCCTCACACAGCTTGTTCACATACTCAGGGATAAGCTTCATACAGCCCTCGATAGATTGCGAAACGAAAGAACAGTAGGAGCATCTTGTGGGACAAAACGGCACTGACACATAAAGACTAAAGCTATCCTTTTCAAGCTCATCGAGGACAGGCTTCTGGGTTATAGCAGTTTTGTATGCAATATCGCACTTTTCTTCGCTGCAAAGATACCTGCTCTCCATGGCTTTAAATATCTCCGCCTTGTTCATGCCCTCACTGAGCATATCATTCACACGCTTCACAGGTCTTATTCCCGTTATAACGCCCCATTTCGGCACAATACCTGTTATCTCGCTCATTGCCTTAAAAAGAAGTCTTGACAGCGAAAGTTCCATGTCGCTTTCAAAATGCACAAACTCCTCTTTTTCACAAGTCTTGCCGTCATATCTCACCTTAACGCTCAAACAAACATTGTCAGCGTTATCCTTTTTCTGAGCGAACACATAATCGTCCTCTGTATCTATGCTGTCAGAAAAAACGTGGGTAAAGAGCGTTGCAGGGATAAAAAGCTTCATTACTCCCTCAAGCTCATATTTATAATCGTTGCCGCTGAATATCAGAGTCATTTCAAAGCCTCCGCAGCCTGCCTGAGATATGGGTTATACTTTCTCTCAGCGTCAAGTGTCGTGACATTCATGTGACCAGGATAAACAGTTAGATTTCCACCAAGGTCAGCTATTTTCATTAGCGACTTCATAAGGGCCGTGCTGCTTCCATCAGGCATATCAGTTCTGCCAACACTTCTTGAAAATAGGGTATCTCCCGAAAACATATTCATGCCGCATATGAAACAGACAGAACCGCTTGTATGTCCCGGCGTTTCCAACACGTCAAATTCAAGCTCGTCAAGCTTTAGTATATCGTCCTCTGTAAACACATTGACCTTGCCTGTGTAATTTCTGTGTCCTCTTATTCTGAAAAGATTAGCAAGCATTCCTGCGTCATCTGTAAGCTTAGGCTTATCCATAATGTGGATATACACCTCGCAGCCTGTCCTGTCTACAAGGTCAGCCACAGCACCGATATGGTCAAAATGACCGTGGGTAAGAAAGATCTTTTTAAGCGTAAGACCGTGACTCTCTATCTCACCGAGAATATAATCGTGGTCGGCAGGTGCATCGATAAGAACGCAGTTATTTTCTTCGCTTGCAACAATATAGCTGTTCGTTTCACAAACACTCAATGGTTTGAGCCTATATATTTTCATTATCTGTCCTTTCTTATTTACCGCTTCTTTCAACAGAAATAACGTTCTTTATTTTCTGAAGCTTGTTTATAACATTGTTGAGCTGTTCCATTCCTGCAATGCTGACAGTTACGGAAAGCATTGCATTGCCGTTTTTCAGTTCCCTTGAGGTTGACTCATAGATAAAAATATTGATCATTGCAAGCGCTGACGAAACGTCTGCCAGCAGACCTATTCTGTCAACTGCAACGATATCCAAAGTACACTTGAAATAGCCTGTATGCTTTTCAGAACTTTCCCACTTAACATTTATCCAACGTGCGGCATTTTCAGGATCATCTTTCTGCGAAAGATAGTTCACGCAATCCTTTTTATGCACGGATATGCCGTGACCTCTCGTAATAAAGCCGACTATTTCGTCACCTGGAAGCGGATTACAGCACTGTGCAAACTTGATAGCGCAGTTGTCGATGCCGTCAACGATAACACCAGTGGAATTTTTGGAAGTCTTTATCTTATTTTCAAGGTCAGAAGTATCAGGCTGAGCCTTTTCACCATATTTCTTATTATACTCAGATTTCAGCCTTTGCATCACCTTTGAAAGCTGAACACCACCGTAACCTATGGCTGCAAAGAAATCATCAAGAGTATCACAACTGTGTCTGTGCATATCCATTTTGAGAAAGTCCTCAAGTTCTTCCTCAGGCACTCTTATATTATTTCTGCGGAACTCTCTTTCAAGAGCATTTCTGCCCTCAAAAATATTTTCCTCTCGTCTTTCTTTTTTGAACCATGAACGTATCTTGGATTTGGCTTCATTGGTCTTGCAGATATTAAGCCATGAACGGCTTGGGCCATGACCTTCAACGTTAGTAGTAAGTATCTCGATTATCTCGCCTGTTTTTATCTGATAATCATAAGATACCATTTTCTTGTCGACCTTAGCACCGCACATCTTATGACCCACCTGTGTGTGGATAGCGTAAGCAAAGTCGATAACAGTTGAGCCAACAGGCAGTGTTATCATATCGCCCTTTGGAGTGAAAGCAAAAACGTCCTCAGGTGCAAGGTCATTTTTGATAGCCCTTACTATCTCCTCAACGTCGTTTGACTCCTGCTGTGACTCGATTATCTGTCTTATCCATGCAAGGCGCTGATCGTCCTTTGAGCTACCCCTTACGCCCTCTTTATATTTCCAGTGAGCTGCGATGCCATATTCAGCCGTTCTGTGCATTTCCCATGTTCTTATCTGAACCTCGAAAGGTATTCCCTCTCTGCCGATAACAGTTGTGTGAAGAGATTGATACATATTAGCCTTAGGCGTGGAAATATAATCCTTAAATCTGTTTGGGATAGGTCTGAACATATCGTGGATTATGCCAAGTACGTTATAGCACTCGGTAACTGTATTGACGATAATTCTTACGGCATAGCGATCATATATCTGGTCTATCTCCTTGCCGTCACGATATACTTTTTTATAAATACCATAATTGCTTTTAACTCGACCCTCGATAAGGGGAACAGGGTCAAAATCCTTTTCAAGCCTGTCATGTATCTTGTGCTTGATGTTTTCAACAAGCTGTTCACGGCTGCCCTTTCTGAGCTGCATTTGCTCGTCTATCTCGGCATAAGCATATGGATCAAGATAGTAAAAAGCAAGATCTTCAAATTCATCTTTAATTGAGCGTATTCCAAGGCGGTGAGCTATCGGTGCATAGATGTTCATTGTTTCATGGGCGATAGTTCTGCGTTTTGAATCTTTGCAATAATTAAGAGTACGCATATTGTGAAGTCTATCTGCAAGTTTTATGATAATAACACGAATATCCTCGCTCATTGCAAGAAGAATTTTTCTGATATTCTCAGCTTTCTGCTCGTCTTTGGTGAAAGTTTCTACCTTTTTCAGCTTTGTAACGCCATTTACAAGCATTGCAACGTCTGAGCCAAAATTCTTCTGTAATTCTTCAAGAGTGCATGGAGTGTCCTCCACAACGTCATGAAGAAGTGCTGCACAAATAGTATCAGTATCCATGCCAAGCTCCAAAAGAATATATGCAACAGACAGAGGGTGGGTTATATACGGCTCGCCAGACTCTCTTTTCTGATTGTGATGATACTTTTCAGCAAGTTCATAGGCGGAAACGATTTTTGACAGATCGTACTGCCTCTCGCCATCAAGTATTTTCTGAATAAGTGCATCAATAGAACACACCGACCTCTCACCTATATGCTCAGGCTTTGAAGCTTCAGGCACAGCGTCGGTATAGTCAGGCGAAGCCGTAGGAGCAGGCTTTTCTTCAAACTGCTCTTTAACCTCGGATTCGGCAGGAAGATCTTCTTCACTGACAGTTTTTATCTCAGGTATATTTTCTATCTTATCCATTTCAGCAGGATCAAGCAAAATATTCTCTTTATCTGACATTTTAGTTACCTGCCTTTCCAAGCATTTCATTCAGCTTAACAAGAGTTTCAGAGTCCTCAAGATTTACCTTTTGTTTCGGCACAACGTAGCTTATTTTCATAGTTGCGGGTCTGAACTCAATAAGACCCTTATCACGGAAAATATCAACGCAAATATGCAGTTTGCAATAATTCATACTGTCGCCTGATATTTTCATGAAAAGATTATCCAACGTAATATTCTTAACTGCACTTATGTATTTATATACGCCGATAAGCTCCTGCCTTGTCGGGATTATTTTTCTTATAAAACTTGCAGGAAGCTGTTCCCCGCGCATGAGTTTTTCATAACAATCCTTTGCCGCAAAATATCTTTCCTGTTTTACTCCACTCAATCTATGATCGATAACTCTTATGGATATGGACTCACGGTTATTGAACACATTTATTCCAAGCTCCACGAGCATATCAAGCTTATCGCCAACTGCGAAACAAGCTTTTTCAGGTGCAAGGGAGAAAATAAGAGCCTGTCCTCTATAGCTTCCGTATGAAAACTCGATCTTTGTATGCTTGCCCTGTGACAGCGGTATTATCTTATCTACTCTTACTCCAAGCATTGCAAAAACTGGAACAGGGTTCTCTGCACCAAAAGGCTCCATTGCGGCAAGACCCTTTACATTATCAAGGTTGATATCCTGCGGCATAAGAAGCTTATCCGCTATAAGCTCAACGCTAGGGAATTTCTCCATAGGATCGCTGTATTCATACACCATTTGAGTGAACTTTTCAATGTTCTCAGCCTTCAGCGACAGACCTCCTGCACACTCATGTCCACCAAATTTATCAAGCAGCTCTCCGCAATGCTGAAAACACTTGAATATATTGAAGCCCTTTACGCTTCTCGCAGAGCCTCGTGCGTTTCCATCATCATCAATGGAGATTATAACATTCGGCTTTCCGTAAAATTCCAAAATGCGTGAAGAAACAATGCCAATAACTCCGTGATGCCAGCCCTTGCCTGAAAGCACAAGCACTCTATGGTCAAGAGTTTCAGGGTGAGCGTTTATATAGTTTACTATTTCTGTCATTATCTCTGTTTCCGTCTGCTTGCGCTGGGCGTTAAGATTTAAAAGAGTGTCAACATAATTCTCAGCGTCCTCCGGGTCTTCGCTGAGAAGCGTTTTTACCGCTGTAAGTGGTGAGCCAAATCTGCCCGAAGCGTTTATGACAGGGGCAATCCTAAAAGCAATGCCTGTTGAGTCAAGAGCATTTCTATCAAGCTTTGCTTTATCTATAAGATAGTTTAGTCCCAATATTTCGGTGTTTGCAAGATATTCAAGACCACGCTTGACAATAGTTCTGTTTTCCCCTGTGAGTGGCACAACGTCCGCAACTGTACCGATAGCACAAATGTCGGCATACTGTTCCATAACAGTGTCATAACTGCCGCCGTCAAGTGCAGCACAAAGCTTGAAAGCTACACCAACGCCTGCAAGGTCTTTGTATGACGAAGGACAATCTGCACGATGTGGATTAACGATAGCCCTTGCCCTCGGAAGCTTCTCAGGCGGCTGGTGGTGATCTGTGATAACAAGTTCCATATAAAGCTCAGCAATACGTTCAGCTTCCTCAACCGCGGAAATGCCGTTATCCACAGTGACGATAAGCTTAACACCCTTTTCTGCAAGCATTTCAATAGCTTCCATGTTCATGCCATATCCAGCCTCACGCTCAGGAATATAGTACATAACGTTTGCGCCCATGCTTTCAAGATAGTTGTAAAGTATAGTGGTGGACGTAACTCCATCGCAGTCATAGTCACCGTAAATACAAATAAGGTCATACTGATCAACCGCCTTGTTTATCACTTCGGCGGCTATAGCCATATCCTTTATAAGAAAAGGATCACTAAGTTCTTCTCCTTTAAAAAAATCAGCAAGGCTGTCAAAGTCAGTGAACCCCCTTGAAGTCATAACGTCTAGGGTAAGGCTTTTCAAGTCACACTTGTTCATAAACTCTGCAGTTTTCACAGGGTCAGGTCTGTTTATTCTCCATTTTTTCATATAGAAATAGTCCTTTACGCAAATTTACATTCATTATTCATTATACCACATAAGCTGCCTTTTTTCAAGTAGCATCAAGAAAAAGTGTGAAATTTTAGGCATAAAAACAGCACCGCAGAAAACCCCGCAGTGCTGAAATATGGATCTATTATTATTTTGTCGTAGAAACTGCAACAGCGTTTCTGCCATATTTTTCATTACCTGTTGGTTTATCACCTACAGGACTGAATGTTGGAACGATCTTTTCGACCATTTCAACGATATTTTCGTCATTGTTATAGCTTGCACGAGCAAGCTCTCCAAGCTGACCAAGGAACGTTTCTGTGTCAAACGGTATAGGCTTTCCGATATGGATAAGCTCATTGTCCGTTTTCATCATGCCCTCCTCTGCCATAAGCTTCTCCTCAAAAAGCTTCTCGCCAGGACGCAGACCTGAGTAAACTATCTTGATATCTACATCAGGCTTATATCCTGAAAGTCTGATAAGATTTCTCGCAAGTGTGTCTATCTTCACAGGCGCACCCATATCAAGGACAAATATCTCGCCGCCCCATGCGTATGTGCCTGCCTGAAGAACAAGGCTCACAGCCTCAGGTATAGTCATGAAATATCTTATGATATCAGGGTGAGTAACAGTAACAGGACCGCCTGCTTCTATCTGCTTTTTGAACAGTGGGATTACAGAGCCGTTGCTTCCAAGAACGTTTCCAAAACGAACTGCAACAAACTGTGTGCCATTTCTGTCCTTATTGCCAACGCTTTCGATCTTAACCGCTTCACTGCTCTCTATATTATCAACAGCTATCTCGTCTATCGGATCGTTCTCAAGCATACCGTCTGTCATTTCATCAACGTGTGCATGGAGCATAGGTAGAAGATCTGTTCTGCCTGCCTTGCTGATAGCGTCCATGCTCTGGATGACCATTTCGCAAAGTCTTTTACTTGCACCCATAATATTAGTAGGGTTTACAGCCTTATCGGTGCTTATAAGCACAAACCTCTTTGTGCCATGCTTCAAAGCGGCATAGGCTGTCTTGTATGTACCAACAACATTATTTTTGATAGCTTCATTAGGGCTTGTTTCCATAAGCGGAACGTGCTTATGTGCTGCAGCGTGATAAACGATATCAGGCTTGTATTTTTCAAAAACGTCATTGATACGTCTGCTGTCACGAACAGAGCCGATAAGCGTCACAAGATTGAGTTTACTGCCATATTTACGTTTAAGCTCCTGCTCTATTTCATAAGCATTGTTTTCATAAATGTCAAATATGATAAGCTGTTTAGGCTCATGACCTGCTATCTGTCGGCAAAGCTCGCTTCCGATAGAGCCACCGCCACCTGTTACCAAAATGGTCTTACCCTTAAGGTGCTGGAATATCTCGTCCATGTTTACTCTGATAGGCTCTCTTCCAAGCAGATCCTCGACTGCAACAGGCTTCATCTTGCTGAGAAGCACCTCACCATTTGTTATCTGATAAACGCCCGGAAGCTGTTTCATCTCACAGCCGGTTTCCTTACAAATATTAAGGATATCCCTTTTGTTCTCAGGTGATGCAGTTGGAATTGCAAAAAGGATCTGATCAATATTATACTTTTTGACGCTTTCCATAATGCAATCACGGCCACCGACGATAGGAACTCCTCCGATATTTCTTCCCCACTTATTTGGGTTATCATCGATTATGCAGAGTGGTCTTGCATTTGCACGTTCTGACATCGTAAGCTCTTTAAGGATCATCTGACCCGAAGCACCTGCACCAATGACCATTGCATTATGCACTGCCACCTGATTTGTTACCTGTTTTGCTCTTAAAAGGGTGACATATCTATAGGCAAAACGCACTGCCGTTATAAGCACGAACTGAGTTCCCGCTCCTACTATATAGTAAGCCACAGGCATTCTCATGAAGAGTAATGTAATACCCACAGCCTGGAATATGGTAGTAACTATCGAAGCCAAAAATATCCTTGACAGTTCGCCAATGCTAGCAAATCTCCACAAACTATTATAAAGCTTGAACACAAAAAACACCACAACACAGAAAGCTGTATATATTGGAGCAAACTTTACATAGGCAAGCATATACTCTTTTGGTATTGCAGAAAAAGTAAGGTCAAATCTGATGAAAAGTCCGAAAATGTAGGATAGATTTACGGCAACAATATCATAGAAACACAGAAAGAATGCAATAAGCATCCAATGCTTTATCTTTTTGTTTTTCCACACCTGAACTGTGTTTTCGCTTGTTTTCTCCATAAATAAAACATACCTCCGCTCAATTAAAGCAATGAATAAGATCACACCATGGCCACCCCTCAATGGCACAGTGCAGGCTATTTATAATATCATCAATATTTTTTCTATACTTAAAAAGCAAACATTCTTTCTTCGTCAGCCATAGCAGACATGAGTACTTTATCAGAACGTCTTATATTTTCACTTCCAGATCTTTTAGCTATAAGATCAAAGTTAGGTTTTCTATCATCAATATTATGAGCATCGCTTCCAAAGACAAAATCTCTGCCACTTGAAATAAGCTTATTAACAAAACGTCTTGTGGAAAAATGCTCAAAAGCTTCTGCATTTATCTGAAAAACTGCATCCACAGACATCAGACTTTTCAGATCTGACTTTGAATAAACGCCCATATATCTATGTACATGGGCGATTATCGGAATAAGCCTTCGAGAATTTGCTATCTCGTCTATCTCCTCGACGATCCAACTGTTATACTGAGTGAATGGTGGTTCAAGAAGAATAAGTCGTGTTCCGCTGATACACAGCTTTTCAAGTTCTCCTAATACGCTGATGCCCTTTTCTATAGCCACCTCAGCACCAATATGTATATCCTTCACGGCAGGGGCAGCC